>Ga0209130_1000040_pt1 | contig 262926 bp, 238 predicted proteins | sample AraplaMF_Cvi_mLB_FD_184264 | JGI IMG/M metagenome (GOLD analysis project Ga0209130, IMG submission 184264) | Arabidopsis root microbial communities from the University of North Carolina, USA - plate scrape MF_Cvi_mLB (SPAdes) (version 2) | ecosystem: Host-associated > Plants > Roots >... | reverse complement strand
TAGGTCAGGTGTGGAAGCGCAGTAATGCGTTAAGCTAACTGATACTAATTGCTCGTGCGGCTTGACCCTATAACTTTGATTAATTCGAAGTTGTTATGCCAAGTTGACGCATTCAAAAAGCACAGCCCAGCAGCTGTGCGAATCTAAATACAAGCTGATTGGCTCTATGAATTCGATGGATTGTTCTTTGGACAGTCTGTCAAAAAGTTATGCCTGATGACCATAGCAAGTTGGTACCACTCCTTCCCATCCCGAACAGGACAGTGAAACGACTTAGCGCCGATGATAGTGCGGATTCCCGTGTGAAAGTAGGACATCGTCAGGCTCTTACAGCAAGGAACGCCCGGTTGATTTTTGATCAACCGGGCGTTTTCTTTTGTGCGCCCGCTATCTAGCCTGGTGGCAGAAAATTAAAAAGCCCGCATGGATCCGTGCGGGCTTTTTTCGTTTGTGAGCTGAGACGAGGGGCGCAAGAGGATGCCCCAGGGCACCGCTCTGCGAAAACGGAAGAGAAAACTCTGAACGCCAAGCCGAAATTGACCAGGCCGGTTCACGCGTTTGCGATGCTACTGCCGTCTCTTTGTGCGACGCCGGCCGTGACCAGCTCGGCACTGAGCTGCTCTATCCACTCACGAGCGGGGACGCCGGCGAAAAACTTGCCTTTGATCTGCATGAAATACGGCGTTTCAAGGGCCCATTGCGCAAACGCGTCAAAATCCTGGTGCTGGGTTTCAAGCAATTTGAATTTCAGCAGAACTTTGGCGGCATGGTGAGCATGCCTGCTCGGGTTACGGATAAACGAATCCAGGCGCTGGCGTGCGCGCGCCAGCACTTCTGGCGCATACGCGAAGACGCGGCCATGTCCGGGAATAAGGGTTTTGGGGTTCAAGCACTCAATCAAATCCAGCGTCGCGGCCACTTGCGAGAACGCATCCGCCCCTTCGAGCTCGGGAAACACCACACCAAACCCGTTTTCCCACAAGGCATCGGCAGAAATAAGTACGCGACTTCGCGGTTCGAAAAAAATCAGCGAGTGAGGATCATGGCCGGGCGCGGCGTGAACCTCCCACATTTCAGTTCCAAAGAGCATGGAACTCCCAGGCTGCAGCACCTGTGTGAAGCCAAATTGCGGGCAAAGCTGCCCGGTCGGCAAATAAGTCAGTGCCACCGGGTCCCAATCGGCGACCTGCTGCGCGTGACCGGGAGGAATCAAGGTGCGGAGATCGGGGTAGCGCGCCTGCAAAGCCGCATTGCCGCCGCAGTGATCGCTGTGCAAATGCGTGTTGATAAGAATATCAAGTGGCCGCGGACCCAAAACGAACTCCAGCAAGGCCAGCGTCTGCGGCGCATGTGTGCAATACCCGCTGTCGACCAACACGGTTTCGTCGCCGCCGGTGAACAAAATATTGTTGGCGGAGAGCCAGCCGCGCTCAAAAACATGCATTCCCGGCGGCAAATCCGGCTGGGCCATCAGCAAACTCCCGCGAAAAAGTGCTCAGGCTGACGCGCGCAACTCACGCCTAAGGATTTTTCCGACATTGGTTTTGGGCAAATCATCGCGGAATTCAATGTATTTGGGGCGTTTGTAGCCGGTGAGATGCTGCTTGCAATAGGCGCTCACCTCGTCTTCGGTCAGTGTAGGGTCATTCTTCACGACAAAAACTTTGATGGCTTCCCCTTGTTTGTCGTCTGCAATGCCGATGGCGGCGCATTCGACAACACCGGGGCACAGGGAAATCACGTTTTCAAGCTCATTGGGGAATACATTAAAGCCCGAGACGATGATCATGTCCTTCTTGCGGTCGATGATTTTGGTGTAACCGCGCTCGTCCATGATGCCGATATCGCCGGTGCGCATAAAGCCGTCAGGGGTAAATGCCTTTTTGTTTTCCTCAGGCTGCAGGTAATAGCCCGTCATGACCTGCGGGCCCTTGATGCAAATCTCGCCGGATTCGCCCAAAGCGAGCGATTTCCCCTCATCGTCCTTGATCGCGACCTCAATGCTGGGCAGGGGCAGGCCTATGGTGCCGGTGAATTCCTTGTTGATCACTGGATTGTTGGTGCCGATCGCGCAGGTCTCGCTCATGCCCCAGCCTTCGATCATGGGACAGCCCGTCACCTGGAGCCAGTGTTTCGCCGTCCCCTCGGACGCGGCCATGCCGCCCGCCTGGGAGACGCAAAGGCTGGAGAAATCCACCGTCTTGAACTGCGGATGTTGGAGCAACGCGTTGAACAGCGTGTTGACCGCCGGCAACATGTGAAAGGGCCGCTTCTTGAGGACCTCGATGAACTTGCCGAAATCGCGCGGGTTGGGAATCAGCGTCAGGTGGGCCCCCCAGCGGATGGTGAGCAGGCACAGCGTCAGCGCGAAGATGTGGTACAGCGGCAAGGCCGCGATGTTGTTGGTCTTGCTGACGTCGCCCACGCGCTTCAAGGCGGGTGTGAACCACGCTTCCGCCTGCAGGATCGCGGCGACGATGTTGCGATGGGTCAGCACCGCACCTTTCGACAAGCCGGTGGTCCCGCCGGTGTATTGCAGAAAGGCAATGGAATCCAGCGTGCTTTGAGCGGGCTTGAGCGCCAGGCGGCTGCCTTCGGCAATCGCGCGATTAAAGGTGGTGACGGTGCGTCCCTCGCTCAAAGGCAGTTTGTAGGCCGGCACCAGCTTGGCAAGATGACGTACGGCAAACGTGATCCACTGGCCGTACCAGAATCCCAGCAAGTCGCCCATGGAGGCCACAACGACCTTCTTCACCGGCGTGCGTTCAATCACCTCCGCCAAGGTGGCGGCGAAGTTTTCCAGGATGACGATGGTCGTCGCGCCGGAATCGCGCAGCTGGTGCTCCAGCTCGCGCGCGGTGTACAGCGGGTTGACGTTGACGCAGGTGTAACCCGCCCGCAGGATGGCCGCCATGGTGACGGCGAACTGCGGCACATTGGGCAGCATGATGGCCACACGGGCCCCGGGTTCCAGGCCCAGGCTCTGCAGCCAGGCGCCGAGCGATGACGAGAACTCGTCGAGTTGCCCATAACTCATCCAGCGATCCATGCACACCGAGAAGGGCTTGGCCGCATTCTTCTTGAAGGAGTCCTCCAGCAGGTGGGTGAGCGAGCGAAACTGTTCGGTGTCGATCTCGTGCGATACGCCTTCGGGATAACTCTTGAGCCAATGCTTGTTCATACAAACTCCTTGCGGCTCATTGTGAAAGCCGTCCGGCGGAATCCGTATGGGGCTTGTCCTAATGCGGGCGCGATATCAGGGCCCGGCAGCGAGCAAATGGCTCAATCTGGTCTCGCAGGTGACAGCATCGTCCTCGAACAGGGAGTGGATCCATGCCGTCTCGCGGTCTTTGATGAGCCTGAGGAACTCACTTGCGCCGCGCATGGTGGCGAAGGCATCGAAGCCGGTCTCCAGGAAATGCTGCAGGGAGTTCAACCCGGCCGCGGCCGCTGGCCCGCGCATCATCTTGAGCAAGGTGCGAAGGCCGAACATCCGGGTCAGGCGGTCGAGTTCCTGCCCCAGATGCAGCACCACCTCCAGCTGCCGCTTGCGCGCGGCGATATCCCCCACGCGGCGCCAGCAGCGGATGTAGCGGGCACATACATCACTCTGGGGCATGCTCCCCATGTCCGCCAGCCACTCGCGTGCCATCAGGTCGTCGAGCTGTTCCGTCAGTGCGTGCACTTCCGCCAGCGCGGCCGCGGTGTTGACCACAGGCTGCGGGAAAAGCTTGGCGATGGTGCCGGCGATGCGCGCGAACTGCTGGTCGCGTTCGGCGTAGTCCTTGTCGCTGTAGAGCTCCTGCAGGAAAAACGTGGCCGCGGTTTTATACCGGTGGCTGTGCAGCAGGTCGGAATAGGTGGCCTCAAAACGGCGTGCCTGGAAGCGCTTGAGCTCGGCATTGGCCCGGGCCAGCGGCGCGTCGGCCCTGTGCTGTTGCCTGAGCTTCGCCACAGTCTCCAGCGCGTCGTGTATTTGTTGAGCAGAGGCGTCCATACAAACCCGGAGTTTATCTAGGTACGGGCCCCTATTGAAACCTAAATGCGCGTGCGAAACTTCCAGCATGCAAAGAAGAACGCTCCTCAAGCTAGGCGCAGCGTCAGCCGCCGTGCTGCTGGTGGCCGGCGGCACGGCCGCGTTGCTGCAGCCGGGCCTGGCCGGCGGCGTGCTGAGCGCATCGGGGCGCGAGGTGTTTTCGGCCGTGGGCCGGGCCGTGCTCGACAAAACATTGCCGGCCGATGAGGGCGCGCGGCAAATCGCATTGAACGGCCTGCTCAGCCGCATCGACGTGCTGGTGCAGTCATTGCCGCCCCACGCGCAGGCCGAGCTGTCGCAGTTGCTGGCCCTGCTGGCGAGTGCCGCAGGCCGGCGCGCGCTGGCCGGTTTGAGCCAGCCCTGGCAAGACGCCTCCGTCACCGACATCCAGCAGTCGCTTCAGGACATGCGCCTTTCCAGGCTGGCGCTGCGGCAACAGGCTTACGCCGCCTTGCACGACATCACCGCGGGCGCGTATTTCTCCGATCCGGCGAGCTGGGCGCTGCTGGGATATCCCGGCCCTATGAAAATCTAAAGCCCCTCGAAAGCAGCATGAGCCAACTGAAAGACCCGATCCGCGAAGGCCTCGCCCGCGGCTGGAAAGTGATGGGCGGTGCGTTGCCGCCGGCGCCCGAAACACTCAGCTGCGACGTCGCCATCATAGGCAGCGGCGCCGGCGCCGGCGTCACGGCCGAGCTGCTGGCCAAGGCCGGCCTGCAGGTGGTGATGGTTGAAGAGGGCCCGCTCAAAAGCAGCAGCGACTTCAACCAGAAGGAATCCGAGGCCTATCCTTCGCTCTACCAGGAAAGCGCGGCGCGCAAGACCGAAGACAAGGCCATCAACATCCTGCAGGGTCGCTGCGTGGGCGGCTCCACCACGGTGAACTGGACCAGTTCCTTCCGCACGCCGGGCTCCACGCTGAAATTCTGGCAGGAGCGCTTCGGGCTGGACGGCTACACCACCGAGGCGCTGGCACCGTATTTTGCCCAGGCGGAGCAGCGCCTGAACATCACGCCCTGGCTGGTTCCCCCCAATGAGAACAACGACCTGCTGCGCCGGGGCGCGGCCAAGCTGGGGATTCCCGCGTCGGCCATCTCGCGCAATGTCAAAGGCTGCTGGAACCTCGGCTCCTGCGGCCTGGGCTGCCCGACCAATGCCAAGCAGTCCATGCTGGTCACCACCATTCCCGCGGCGCTCGACAAAGGCGCGCAGCTGCTGACCGAAACCCGCGCGGAGCGCTTTGAACTGGCCAACGGCAAGGTCACCGCGCTGCTGTGCCGCAGCCTGGGCACATCTCCCGGGACGGCGGGCGGGGCCATCAAGATCGTCGCCAAACACTATGTGCTTGCCGGCGGCGCCATCAATTCGCCGGCCGTGCTGCTGCGCTCGCAGGCGCCCGACCCGCACGGCGTGCTGGGCGCCCGGACTTTTTTGCATCCGGTGGTCATGTCCTCCAGCGTGTTCGAGCAAAAAGTGGAAGCCTGGAACGGCGCGCCGCAAACCATTTATTCCGACCACTTCCTGGAGACCCAGGCGATAGACGGCCCCATAGGCTACAAGCTCGAGGCCCCTCCGCTGCACCCGGTGATTTTTGCGTCGACCGTGCCGGGTTTCGGCCAGGGCCAGCACGACTTGCTCAAATCCTTCCCCTACAACCACACCCTGCTGGCACTGCTGCGCGACGGTTTCCATGACGCATCAAGGGGCGGGCAGGTCAAGCTGCGCAGCGACAACTCCGCCGTGCTGGACTACCCGCTGACGGACTATGTCATGGAGGGCGGGCGCAGGGCACTGCTGTCGATGATGGAGATCCAGTTCGCGGCGGGCGCAAAACAGGTGCTGCCGCTGCACGAGATGGCCCAGTCCTACACCTCCTGGGCGCAGGCCCGCGATGCGGTCAAGGCCCTGCCCATGAAGCCCCTGCTGACCCGTGTGGTGAGTGCCCACGTCATGGGCGGCTGCGGCCTGGCCGGCAACGAACGCCAGGGCGTTACCCGGCCTGATGGCGTGCATTGGCAGCTCGAGAACCTGTCCATCCACGATGGCTCGCTGTTCCCGACCAGCATAGGCGCGAATCCGCAGCTGTCCATCTACGGCATGGTGAACCGCCTGGCGCAGGGCCTGGCCGCCAGGCTCTCGGGCCGGGCTGTCACACTGGCCTGAGATACTGCGGCTTGCCACCGCTTTCTTCTCTTTTGCCTGACCAATGCTGGCCCAACTCCAAAGACTCATCACCCTGTCCCTGGTCGCTACGGCCTTTGGCTGGCTGTTCTGTTTTCTCGGCGACTCCCCGTTTCTGGCGGTTGCGGGCTTTTTGGCCATCGCGCTGGGGTACACCGCCTTCCTGGCCCTCGAATTTGTCTTTCTCCACCATGTCAACAAGCGGGACCCGGCGCCCCGGCCGAGCTGGGGAGAGCTGCTGCGCGCCTGGCTGGGGGAGACTCTGACGGCGCCGCGCGTGTTCTGTTGGCGCCAGCCTTTTCGCATGAACGTGGTGCCGGATCAGCTTTTGCCTGCCGCGGCCGTGCGTGGGCGCCGCGGCGTCGTGTTTGTGCACGGGTTCTTTTGCAACCGCGGTTTGTGGACGCCTTGGCTGCGGCGCGTACAGGCAGGCGGGCGGGCCTTTGTTGCCGTCAACCTCGAACCGCTGTTCGGCTCCATCGACGACTATGCGCCGCAAATTGACGAGGCCGTGCGCCAGGTCACCGACGCCACGGGGCTGCCGCCGCTGCTGGTGTGCCACAGCATGGGCGGGCTGGCCGTGCGGGCCTGGCTCAAGCGCATGCGGGCCGAGGCCCGTGTCTTCCATGTGGTCACCATAGGCACGCCGCACCGAGGGACCTGGCTGGCGCGCTTCGGCCACGGCCACAACGGCCGCCAGATGCGGCTGCAGTCCGACTGGCAGGCGCAACTGGACCACGAGATGCCGGTGGACCGCCACGCGCTGTTCACCTGCTGGTACTCCAATTGCGACAACATCGTGTTCCCGACATCCACCGCCACCTTGCCGGGCGCAGACAACCGCCTGATCCGCGGCGCCGCCCATGTGCAAATGGCATTCCTGCCCGAGGTCATGGAGGCCACTCTGGCCATGCTGGAGCGCGAGCCGGGCTGAACAACCGCGCCGCCGGAGCGCGGAAATCCGGCAGTCCGCGCGAATTCATGTGAATTTCTCACAAGAATGACCCGGCATATTCACTATCAACATTGGGCCGGGCTTTTTATGCTCGTCTTCATCTATTTGTAGGATGGAGCGCCCCCCGTGACCCTGTTTGCACAGCCCAATGCCGCCTTCCTGGAGGCCGCGCCTTCATTCCCCCTGGACGAAACCGATTCGGTGCCCGCCCTGCTCGCCTGCCTGGTGGATGAGCTGGCCCACGGGGTGCTTGTCGTCAGCGCCCAGGGAAAGCTGCTGCACGTCAACCAGGCCGCCCGGCGCGAGCTGGACCGCGGCGTCGTGCTGGGTGCGGAGCGGGGCGAATTGAAAGTCCTCATGCCACCCGATGCCAAGGCTTTCCAGACCGCCCTGAGCAAGGCCATAGCGGGCAAGCGCGGCCTCATCAGGCTGGCGGGCGAGGGCGCGGATTTCACCCTGGCCCTGGTGCCGCTGCAACGTCAGATGGGCGTGCCCTGCGACCGGATCGCGCTGGTGCTGTCGCGTGTGGGTGTGAGCGAGTCCGGTGTGTTCGGCGCGTTTGCCCGCAACCACGGCCTCACCCACACGGAAGAGCAGGTGCTGGTCCTCCTGTGCCGCTGCCTGAGCACGCCCGAGATCGCCGTTCAGATGAAAGTCGCGGTCTCCACCGTGCGCAGCCACGTGCGCAGCCTGTGCGCCAAGACCGCTTCCAGCGGCGTCCGGGAGCTGGTCAACCGCGTGGCGATTTTGCCACCCATCGCCCCCTCGCCGGTCGGACAGATCCATTGATCGCCGCAGGGGGGCGGCAACGTGCTAGATTACGGCTCATCATGAGTCCGCATATACCTCCCGAAGAAGATCTTTACGCTCACTTGACCCCCGAATTACGCACCCTCGCCATGCGCGGCGTGGTACGCACTTACCCCAAGAAGGCGGTCGTCATCAACGAAGGGGAAATCGGGGACAACCTTTACGTGCTGCTCAAAGGCAGCGTCAAGGTGTTTTCCATGGACGAAAGCGGCCGTGAAATCACCTACGGCCGGATTCACTCCGGCGACTACTTTGGCGAGATGTCGCTGGACGGCGGACCCCGCTCCGCGTCGGTCATCACCCTGGAACCTTGTACCTGCGCCGTGCTGAGTCGTGCCGAAGTGAGCGAACACTTGGTGGATGAGCCCGGATTTGCCATAAATCTGGTGGTCCAGGTTATTCGCCGCGCGCGTGCCGCCACGGAAGCCGCCCGCAATATGGCGCTGCTCGACGTATATGGGCGATTGATTGCCGTGCTGGAAGAGCACGATGACGTGGCGACCCGCGATACCGCAGAGGGTGTGACGCTGGAGTCCATCACCCACCAGGACATCGCCAGCCGCGTCGGCGCCTCGCGCGAGATGGTAAGCCGCCTGCTCAAAGACCTTGAAAAGGGGGGCTATATCGAGATGGGCACCAAGCGCATCACCCTGCTCAAGAAATTGCCCAGCCGCTGGTAGCGGCGAAGGCGTCTTATATCGCGTTGAAGATCCGCCGCGTTTCCTGCGGCGCTGCGTCACTGGTGCCCCTCAGCCGGACCGCCGAACTGCTGTAGGTGCCTGCAGCCCGAACCCCCGTCATGATGGGATTTTCATCGCTGAACGCCGCGGTGCTGGGGGTCTTCACCACGCCGGGACGCTCTGGCCTGCTTGCATCGGGGTCAGGCTTTTGCGGGGAGTAATGCGCCCAATGCGACCCCACGATCCGCGTGCCGCCCACGGACACCGTCTTGCGCCCGGTGGCAATGCTGTTGAAGTTGCCGCTGCGCCGGATCAAGGTCGGATTGTCGGGGTGATCCACGAAAGAGCCCGGGTTGCCGCTCATGTCGTACAGCTTGTCTTCAAAGTGCGACTGGCGCCCGCCTCGTGGGCCGGTCACCACGTCGTCACGTTCCACATAGGCATCTATCGTGACCTTGCCCGGCTGCGTGTTGGTCAGCTTGATCTGCCACACGCCGCTGGGGGCCGTGGCAGTGCCTTTGTCGAAGCTGAAGGTGGGCGCCAACGCGATCAGCGCGCAAGTGCCGTGCGTGCCGGTTGCCACGCTTTTAGGATAAATGAGCGCACACAGCGGCTGCGTGCCGTTGCCCGTCCACATGCGTGACTCGCCGAATTTCAGGGCCGGCAATGCCGTGTGCCCAGGAGGCGTGATTTCTATCTTGATGCCATCGGCCTGCGGCGGCAACCACAGCTCCAGGAAGTTTTCGGTCAGGTCGTTGGGTTGCCCGCGCCAGTGGAGGGTTGCGTGCGCATTTTTGGCGAGCGTGAGGTTCGCATGCGTGCGCTGCTGGTAGCTGTTGCCCGCCGCCAGCACGATTTGCAGCCGCTGGCCGCACAGGGTGATCAGCTGATCCATCGCCGCTTCCAGCAGTGAGCTTCCGTCATGCGGCCCGGCCAGGGTGCCAAAGCTGATGTTGGTCACGACCTTGGTGTCCTGCGCGCAGCGCGACAGGACATACATCAGCCCGTCAAGCACATGGATGTTCAACGAACCACCCGATGTGTCGGCCACGGTGCCGTAGTCCAGCTGCACCGCGATGATGTCGCAGCGGCTGGCCTCGTCGTCGGCCAGGGCCCAGCTGGCCGGCCCGTCAAAGCCGGGAGGGAGATCGGCCATCTGCGCCATCAGCGTGCGCGGACCGCAAGCCAGGTCCAGCACATGTGTGCCATGGTTGACACGCTTTTGCAGTGACTTCAGCTTGAAGTGCCGGTAGACCTCGCCCTCATCCACCAGGCCGTTGTAGCTGCGCTGTTGCATCGCGCGATTGATGTCGGCGGCCGTCAATTCATGGCCATAACCCAGGCCGGCCGGCGATTGGCCCACGCCCTTGCCGTCTTGCCGCCAGAAATACCGCGTGCGCGCCTTGCCCTTGTGCAGGAAATTGACATTCGCGAAAGCCAGCCCGTCGTCGATGAGCGCCATCACCTTGCCCTTGAGCAGGGGCTGGGCGCCGGGCGTGCCGGCGGAGCCCGGGTTGTCGGTATGAAGGCCTGCGGCCAAACCCAGCTCCAGCCGTTTGACCAGCGCATGCAGGCTGCCGCCCGGCTGAATGTGCTTGAAGAACGCCGGCCTGACGCGGGCCGTGCAGTAGCGCAGCCCAAGCGGTGCGGCGCTGGAGGTGTATACGGGCGGCACATGCAGCCATTGCGGCGAGGCCGCGCCTATGAATTGGGCGATGCTGACGCCGGGGCTGAGTTCAATCGCTATCGGAAGCCACTTCGGCTGTGTGCCGCCATAGCCTGCGAAGCTATCGGTCTCGGCCCATACCAGGTAGGGGTCAAAGCCATTCGTCGCGTCCGGCTTGGCCCAGTCAATGCCCGTGAAGCCGCCCTTGGGAAGTTTGTGCCAGGTCATGGGTGTCCTTATTTCAGGGGTTCCCACTCTTTGACCGCCTTGGACCACATGAAGGCCAGCAGCGGCGAGGCCGCCACGGTACCGATCCTGCTGAGGTACTGGTAGTAGCCGCTGTGGTTGTCGTCCATGGAAACACGCAGATCGAAATCAACAACCTTGCCCTGGGCGTCATGGAATTTGCGGCCGTCGAAACCGCGTTCGTGGAGCTGGTTGTTGCCAAGGCAGCGCGCCGCGAAAAACTCGCCCAGCGCTGTTCCGAGCAGCCGGCCCACGGCGCTGTCCACCGGATAGTGCATGCCTGCCACCGTGCGGTTCACGGCGATACGCGCCGCTTGCCGCTCCAGTTGCTCCCGGTATTTGGCCCCCGTGCCGTTGGCGTTTTCAAGCAAGGCCAGCAGCACCGTGGCGACGGCGAAGGCTTCGGTGGCGTGGCCACTGGGCCAGCTGGCATGGCCGGGAGTGTCTATCATGGGCTGGATCTGCGGTGACAGCTCCATGGGCCGTGGGCAGGCGAAGGCGTGCTTGAAGCGCATTTCCACGTCGGACGTGAAAGTCAGTACCAGGGTGATCAGCTCCAGCGTCCATTTATGGCGGTGCGGCTGCAGGCCCACGATGGATCCCCAATACGGGACTTGGGGCGTCATCTGGCTCAGGATTTCGCTGCCGCGGTCTTCACGCAGCTCCGCGTAGTTGGCCACCAGTTCCACCTGCTGCTTGAATACCTTGGCCGTGGGCCGGATCAGGCGGACAATGGCGTGGTCCTTCAGCGGCCTCTTGTTGAGGTCCACAAATGCCAGAGTGACCGACTCGCGGGCGTGCTGGACACCGAAGTGAAGGCCACCCAGGAGCTCAAGTTCGCAGATCTGCAGCCGACGATCGGCCGACCACTGCTTCAACCGGTCCGGCCTGTCGATAGGCAAGGGGAGATTGACCGGCAAAGTAGCGCCCTGGAAAGGGCCGCTGAGCGCCGCGCTGCTCTTCGTCATGCCATCGGCCAGCAAAGGGCTGGCGGGGTCGGCCATGATGGCAATCCCGCCAATGCCGCCGATTCCCCCAATGCCGCCGATTCCACCAATCCCGCCAATCCCTCCAATCCCCCCAATCCCCCCAATCCCCCCGATGCCGCCCAATTGACTCATGAAATACTCCTTCAAATAAACATTAATGCTCTGGTATGCCGGCCGCGCGGAATGCGTGCGCACACCGAAGCCCGAATGCCGATTGATTGCTGGGCGAGCGGCTCAGGAAGCCGCTGACGGTAAAGCCGGGCTCAAGCTGCAGAAGTTCGCGCATTGCGGCCCGGGCAGATTCAATCCTGTCCAGCTCCACCTCCGCGATGATCAGGGCCCGCAAGGTGGACGTGTGCGTACGGTTAGCGCGCAGGGAGCGCTGCGCGAGTTCGCTGGCGCGTGCGTACTCGCTGGCCGACAGGGCGGCCGTTGCCGCCAGGGAGTCGTAAAAGTAGCGCAGTGGGTCGAGGGGGGACAAGGCCAGGGCCTTTTCGGTCTGCACCATCGCGAGGGCGCCTTCGCCCTTGAAGGCATGCAGCGTTCCCTTGAGAAGGCAGGCGAGCGAGTCGTTGGGATTGATGCTCAGCGCCTGGTCGTAGCGCTGTGCGCCTATGTCGAGCTTGCGCAGCAGGTTGGTGTGCGCGAACCCATCCACCGTGAGCGCCAGCGCGCAGCGCGGATCGTGGTCGAGTGCCCGTTTTGCGCAGTCCAGCGCCAGCATGGCTTCCCGCGCCGGATCCTCGGCCCACCCCTGCTGCACACGCAGCACATGCCATTTCGCCAGCCAGGCATACGGGATCGGGTGGCGGCGGCTGCGGTCGATCAGATGTTCCAGCATCTGGCGAGCGCGGTCGAATTCGCTGAACGCCGTGCGGTGCATCAGCGCCACCGCGCCCAGCAGCAGGGTATACCCTTCCAGGGTCGGCAGCGCTTGCCCGCGGACCCGCTCCAGTTCCTGCGACATGACCGAAGAACTGACGGCGGCCACGAGGCGCTCAATCAGTTCGTCATCCATGGAAAACAGGCCTTGCACCTCGCCCCTCAGGTTTTCCGCCCAGACCACGTGACCGGTTTTTGCGTCAATCAGTTCCACAAACAACGCGATCTGCGAGCCCACGCTGCGGCATGTGCCGGAAAGAATGTAGCTGGCGCCCAGGTGGCTGCGAATGTTTTCCACGGCCTCATGCCGCTCGCGGAAGACCGTGGTGGAGAGGCGGGAAATGACATGCAGTTCCGAGGTTCTTGAGAGCGCCGCGATGACGTCATCGGCCAATGCCTCTCCCAGCATTTCGTGGCCTGCTTCGGAACTGCGCATGGCGAACGGGATGACCGCGATGGCCGGGCGCAGGTCCAGCCGGACCGCGCTGCCGGTGTTGATCGGCGCATGCTCGCCGGGCGGGCCGATGCGATACGCCCGCACGGGCTTTTCAACGTGCTTCAGGTAGCACTCGCCCATGTCGTCGACGTCGGCGTCCAGTGTCGGAACAAGCTGATCGCGCAACTCGGCGGAAATCACGATTTCGCTGGGGCCGGCCAGGGTACAAAAGCGAGCCGTCAGGTTGACATCGGTGCCGTAGATGTCGTGCTGGTCCGTCACAAAGCTGGCCAGATGCCCGCCTATGCGCAGGTGCATTTGTCGCTGGGTAGGCAGCCGGGCATTAGCCTGCTGGCTGAAGTCCTGCAAAGCAAACGCCGCCTTGATGCCGCCTTGCGCGTTGGCAAATTCCAGCATCAGCCCGTCACCCAGGCTTTTGACAATGCGGCCGCCGTGCTGCGGCAGAATTTGCTGCTCAGCCTGCTGCACCAGTCGTTGCCATCGCCGTACGAAATCATATTGGTCCTGTTCCATGATCCTGACGGACTCCACCACGTCCATGACCAGCAGCACCTTCGTGCTTCGGCCCATGCGGGTAGGTAATTCGGTCGGGGGATTCATCGTAAATGATGTAACAAAGTTTTACCTCCTCATTTTGGAGGAGAACGCGGGTAATGGAAATACTGTGCGCGGCTTTATCTACAGAAACATCGGAATTGTTATGCTTGAGCAAAACCCATGGTAGATTGCATTTAGCTGCGGTTTTGATGCACTAAAGGTCCGCTTTGCGGCTGCCTTATACAAAAACTGGGATGAACGTCGCCATCCCATGTCGCGGATGGGCTAGCCGCCTTGGGAAAAATATCGTCCGCAGTGTTCAACTTCTGATCCTGTGCTGAAGGCGATAGGGTGCCAGGTGAGCGAAAAGACCATCGGGATTTCAGATTGGATTAATTTTGCACGTACTAATTGGGGCCGGTGTTTTTTCAGCGACAGGCTCCCTCCCGTTTCAAATATTGCCTTTTCTGATTCCGTCTCTCGTGTCGGAAGGGCGCATTGATATCGTTTATGCCGGATGGGTGGGCTCTGCATATCTCATCGGGATGCTTTTCAGCACCCTGTTATTGCCTCTTTTCGGTGTGATCATCACGCCGGCACAGTTCAGCGTGCAAAAGAGCTATTCGACGCTTGCGTACTTCCTGCCGCAGCAGTATTCCGGCATCGTCCCGCCCGAAGAGCGCCGTCAGCGCCAGGCAACGCGCGCGGTGCTGCGAATGGTGCTTGGGCGTACCGGTGTCGCTGCCGCTGACGTTCGCATTGGCACGGGAGCCTATGGCAAGCCTTGTTTGGTGGATTGCCGTGCCACCGGCTTCAGTTTGCCGCATTCGGGCGGCTTGAGCCTGTTGGCATTTGCGCCCCGGCTTTTTTCGCACTGAAGGGCCGAATTCGTGAAACCCGCGTACCGCTGCTTTTGTTTTGCCGTCCCGTCCAAGCTGTTTCGCAAGCTCGCCGAAAAATCCGGGGAGGAAGGGCAGCAGCGGCTCAAGGAGCATATCGAGCACAGCACGCGGCTGCGCACGCACCGCCATGTCTGCGCCAAGCAGCCGCCTGCCCCCCGCACGGTCCAGTCTCCCCAGGGCTTCATGCCTGCACAGGCTTACCGCCGCAGTATTTTTAATGCCGGCTTCGACACCGACCTGCCGGGCAAGCCGGTGCGCCATGAAGGCGACAAGCCGACCCGGGACCGCGCCGTCAACCAGGTGTACGACAACACCGGCCTCGCCCTGGATTTTTTCCACCAGGTTTTCGGGCGGGATTCCCTGGACGACCGCAGCATGCGTGTGGAGTCGGCCGTGCATTTCGGCAAGGACTTTGCCAATGCCATGTGGACCGGCGAGCAGATGGTCTATGGGGACGGCGACGAGAACGTGGGCGGCTTCACCGAGGCGCTGGACATCATCGCCCACGAGCTGACCCATGGCGTCATCCAGCACATGATTCCCGGCGGGTTGGGCGTGGTCAAACTGGCGCGCAAGGACCGCGAGTTCGAGGAGCAGACGCATGTGCTCCAGGGCCAGGCCGGCGCCCTCAACGAGTCTTTCTCCGACGTCATGGGCAGCATGGTCAAGCAGTGGCACCTGGGCCAGACGGCGGCCCAGGCCAACTGGCTGCTCGGCGAGAACATGCTCGCGCCGCAGCATGGCAAGGCCATACGCTCGCTCAAGGATCCCGGCAACCGCAAGCTGACCTGGTACGACGACGACCAGTTCAAGACCATGGAACAATACGTGGACGGTGCCGACGTCCACGACAGCTCGGGCATTCCCAACCATGCGTTTTACCTCGCTGCCCGAAAAATAGGCGGCTTCTCCTGGGAGAAGGCCGGCGCCATCTGGTACGAAGCCTTTCCCAAGCTCAAGCCCAAGGCCAGCTTCCTGGATGCGGCGCGGGCGACAAGCCGTGTGGCCAGCGCGCGCTTCGGCAGTAAGTCAAAAGAGTACATGGCCGTGGTTGCGGCCTGGCAGGCCGTGAAGGTCCTCCCCTAAGACGCTGTTCTCAGGCAAGCTACTAATTCCTTGATTTGTTGCGGGGCTCGTGCAACGATTCAGTTGGTGGTTTTTTCGTTGTGGAGAGGGATAAATAGAAGATGTCGTTGCGCTGCGTTTCGTGCCTGACCGTGAATCCGGTGAACAACCGGTTCTGCGGTAACTGTGGCGCCGCCTTCGGGCTCAGTGCGCAGGAGCCGTCCAATTTGCCCTCGCCGGTCTCTGAAATCCAGTGGGGTGCACTCAAGCACGCCACCATTCTTTTTGCAGACGTCGTCAGTTCTACGGAGCATGTGGCCGGCCTGGACCCCGAGCAGGCCATGGAGCAATTGCGGCCCGCCGTGCAGCGCATGTGCAATGCGGTGGAGCGTTTCGGCGGCACCGTCGTGCGCACGCTGGGTGACGGCATCTTGGCCTTGTTCGGCGTGCCTCGCGCGCTGGAAGGCCATGCCAGCCTGGCCTGCGAGGCCGCGCTGGCGATGCAGGCGGCCTTCGAAGGCCCTGACTCGAGCCTGCGCATACGGGTCGGCCTGCATTCGGGCCAGGTTGCCCTGGACCCCGAGGCGGTCGACGCCACCCGGGGCGGCGGCGTGCACGGCCACGCGATTCACCTGGCCAGCCGTGTGGTGGCCTTGGCCGAGCCTGGCGGCATCTGCATGACGGCCGACTGCCTGGCGCTGGTGCGCTCGGCCTGCGATGTCCGGCCCATGGGCAAACACCCGCTGCGGGGCATTACCGAGCCCGTCGAATTGCACGCCCTGCTGGGCATGAAAAACGACGTGCAGAACCACAGTTTTCATGAGGTCGCGCTGTCGCTTTTTCGGGGGCGGTCGCAAGAGCTGGCCGCGCTGCAGGACGCGTTGCGCAATGCCGAAAACGGTGAAGGTTCCGTGATTGGCCTGTCAGGCGCGCCCGGCTCAGGCAAGAGCCGGCTCTGCCACGAATTTGCCCAGTGGTGCCATCTGCGCCATGTGCCTGTCTTCGAGGTCAGGACACAGCTTTACGGCCATGCCACACCCTTGCAGCCGGTCCTGCTGTTGTTGCGCAGCTGTTTTTTCCACATCACGCCGGCGCACGATGCCGCGGCCGCGCGGGAATGCATTGTGCGGGGGCTCGCAAAGCTGGGCGCCGTCTCTGCGGACGACCTCGCATTGCTCAGTGAATTCCTCGGCGTGGCCGACGCGAACAGCCAGCCTTGCACCCTCAACCCCAAGGCGCGGCGTGCCCGGCTGCTGGGCTTGCTGCATGAACTGGTGAAGCAGGCCGGCGCCGCCACTTCCGTCATCGTTTTTGAAGACCTTCATTGGCTGGACGACGCCAGCGCGGAATTTCTCTCGGCCCTGGTCGCCGCTGTCGCCGGAACCAGGACACTGCTGCTGCTCAACTACCGGCCGGGCTACCAGGCACCCTGGTGGACGATGCGCCACTTCCGGGCGATTCAGCTGGCGGACCTGAGTTTGTCCGATACGGAAGAGCTGGTGCGCGAGCGGCTCAGGCATTACCCCGACTTGCTCGATTTTTTCCCGCTGATCGTGGAACGCTCCGCCGGGAATCCTTTTTTTGCCGAGGAACTGTCGCATTCCCTGATTGAAAAGAGTACCGCACTGGCGGCTTCAAGCCAGAAAAAATCCGATGTCGCCTCGCTGGCGCATGCTCTGCCGGCGACCGTGCAGGCCGTCATCGGCGAACGCATAGACCGGCTGGTGGTCACCCAGAGAACGCTGCTGCATGTTTGCGCCGTGATCGGCAAGGAAATTCCGCTGGCCGTGCTGCAGGATGTCGCCGTGTACCTGGTGAGCCAGCTGGAGAGCGGTCTGGACGGTTTGTGCGAGGCCGAGCTGCTGCAGCTGCTGCGCGAGATCGCGGGCGGGCGGCGTTTCGCTTTCCGCCATCCGCTCATCCAGGAGGTGGCCTACAGCACGCAGCTCAAGGCGCGTCGCGCCAACCTGCACGCCGCGGTCGCGATCGCCATGGAGGCGCACTACAGCGCGCAGCCGGGCGAGTTCGCCGCGCTGATTGCCTACCACTATGAAGCTGCCGGGCAATTGCTCAATGCGGCGCAGCACGAGGCGCGCGCCGCGAAGTGGACTGGCTCCACGAACTCGGCGCAGGCCATCAAGCACTGGCGCAAGGTCTGGACCCTGCTGGACGGGCAGGAGCGGTCGCCGCAGGTCAACAGCCTGCGGGCCCTGGCCGGCGGAAGAATCGTCTATCTGGGCTGGCGGGAGGGGCTGAGCCCCGAGGAAGTCCAGAAGATCACCCAGGAAGCCATAGGCCATGCCAGCGAGGCCGACAGCCGGCTGGTGCAATTGCTGCTGTTCGCGCAGGGGCGGATCCTGCAATCCGGCGGCGGCGCGGCTGATGACTACGTGGAGTGCGTCCTCAAGGCCTTGTCCCTCACGCCGCCGGGCAGGGACGCTGGGCGGGTCGCGATGCTGAATGTGGCCTTGAGCCAGGCCTATGCCTGGGCGGGCCTGCTGGAGCAGGGCCTGGCGGCCAACGATGCCGCCATGGAGGGCGTCGCGAGCATCGACCAGTTCGACCGGGAGTTCATCGACTTCAGCATCGAGCAATGGGTACTCGGCATTCGCGCGCGCCTGCTGATCCGCATGGGGCGCTTCGACGATGCGAAGGAATGCCTGCAAAAGATGCTGTCGGCCGACGAGGGACTGGACGATCCCGTGATCGGGCAAATCGCGCATCACCTCTCGGTCGAGCTCGCCTCCTGCTTCCAGAATGCCGCGCTGGCGCATGAGCACTCGGCCAAAGTCTCCAAGATCGCGCAGGAGCACCGAAGCCCTTATTCAAGGGTGTTCGCGCTGTGGTGCAACGGCCTGGCCGAAGTGACCCGGGGCGACCTGGAGTCCGCGCATGAAAGCTACTCGCAGGCGCTGAATCTCGTCATGGACACGCGTGTGGCCGTGGAGTTTGAAACCGAGATACGCGCCAGCCTCGCCGAGCGCCACTACAAGGCGGGCAACCTGGACGAGGCGCTGGTGATTGCGAAAGAGGCGATCGCGCTTTCGCAGCAGCGAAGCAACCGCCTGACGGAGTGCCGGGCGCTGATTGTCTGGGGAGGCGTGCTGCGCCAGGCGGCGGATGCGGGCGCGCTGGAAAAGGCCATGGTGCTGTTTAACCAGGCGGAGGAATTGATCAAGCTGACGGGCGCCAAAATGTACGAGCAGGCACTGCTCAGTGAGCGAGGCCGGCTGGCCGAACTCATGGGCCGGTGACAGGCGCCTAAGCCAGCCGGGCCAGCAGCGTGAATTCACGCATTCCGTAGCCCTGAAGTACCTCGACCTGGGCGTGAAAGTTTTTCTCGCAGTAGGACTGCCACACACCGGCAGGCGTCCTGTAGAGCTCCGCCTGGGCCGTCTCCCCCTGGGCCAGCGGCGCGAGAAAATTCACCGCGAAACCCTTCCGGCTGGCGGCGCGCATGGCGGTCAAGGTCGTTTCGACGAAGTGCGTCCAGAGCGCCTCGCTCTGGTTCAGCTTGACGTTGAAGATGCCGCTGGCCAGCGAGTAGTCGGCCACGCGGGGGCTGGCATTCGCCACCAGAAATTCGGTCTGCGGGCGCTTGCCCCACAGGCGGCGGGCCTCGTCGATCATCTGCGCCGACAGGTCCAGCCCCAGGTAGTCGATCTTCTTGCGTCGGTGCCGTTTTGCCAGGAATGCCAGCAAAGCCCCGTAGCCGCAGCCCAGGTCGTTGAGTGAGAACGAGGCCTCCTGCCCGCACACGCGCAGCAGCTGCACAAAGCGCAGCTCCTGCGTCGGCTGGCAGGGCCAGGCCACCCCCAAAGGGGTGGCGCCATGGGTCTTTATTTTCCGGGAGTAGTACTGCTCAACGTCCCGGTACAACTGCGCCAGGTGATCCCCGGCCTGGAGGCTCCCGGTCATGGTGCGCAGCCGGCCCGCTTACTTCTTTTTGGCGGCGGGTTTTTTTGCCGCGGGCTTGGCGCCCGACTGCTTGACCGCCGAGATCGGCTGCATCGGAATGGAGATCGTCAGGTAGTCCTGTTCCAGGTAGTGGATGGGCTGGCTCTTGTCGATGATCTTCACTTCCGTGTTCGACTTGTCGCCGCGCATGTCGTGGGATGTGAAATAGACCGGCAAGGGCGTCTTGGCGGCCAGGTTCTTGATGAGCGCGTCCACGATGGCGGCGTCGCCGTCCAGGCCCTTTTTGTTGGAGCCATGGCGGTACAGGTTGCCCAGCAGGTTCTGCCAGAGGTTCTTGACCTCGTTGTTGCGGGCGCCCAGGTTGAGCGCGGCGCAGCTCATCTTGAACGAGCGGCCCTTCTTGAAGAGCTTGAATTCCTTTTGCAGGGCAACCATTTCCAGGATGCCGCCGAAATGCGACTCTTTGCCCTGCGAGGGCGCAAAGCGCAGGTTCAATTCATCCAGCATCGTTCCGATGTAGATGTCGTGTTCTTTCATGAAAAAGCCCATAAGTTTCTCCTGCTGTTTCGGTTAATGGAATGAATGCGGTGTTTTTGTAACTCTGCTACGGGCGCTGAACGCCTCTTGTCAAGGAGCCTTGTTTCCCCCGAAAACCGGGTATTTCGTGGATAAGGGAAAAACTCCTGTTTTGGAAGGATATCGTAAGCGAAGTAACAAACTATTACGCCCTCTTTTTGTAGGAGAGATTACCCGGTAGGCAAAGAATTAGACCCGATCTGGCACTTGTGAAAAAAAACCGGTTCGAAGAGTGCCCTTGCAGCGCGCTTTTCCGGGCCATTGCCGACAAAATAAGGGCCCTAGGTCCCTGAATCCCCCAGAACATAACAGCGAGAGTCCGGTATATGCCCTTGATCGTGGTGATTGATGATGACGCAGGCACGCGCATGCTGGTCACCCAGGTGCTCAAGAAGGAAGGCCATGAGGTCATGGAGGCCGACGACGGCGCCAAGGGCCTGGAGCTGATCCGCGAATTCAGGCCGGACGTGGTGGTCAGCGACATCCAGATGCCCCAGCTTGACGGCTTCGAGGTGCTCGACCGGGTGCGCAACGACGACGCGCTGGCCACCACTGCCGTGATCTTGCTGACCTCGCTGCAGGACCGCACCCACATGCGCCAGGGCATGACCACCGGCGCCGATGACTACCTGACCAAGCCCTTCGCCCCGCAGGAGTTGCGCGAGGCGGTCAACGCGCAGCTCAACAAGCTCACCCGGGCAGAGGCCATGCGCGCCCAGGTGGTGGACAAGGCCGTCCAGCTGGCGCTGGTGGAGCAGGGCCAGAAGATCAGCGACCTTTACGAGATGCGCATGGCGCAGTCGCTGAGCCAGCAGTGGCCCGAAACCGGCGCGGTGCAGGACAACGACAAATTCGCCAGCGCGACGGTGCTGTTCGCCGACATGCGCGACTACGGCCTGTGGACGCAGTGCTTGTCCGGCCCGGAACTCAGCGACGTCGTCAAGCGGCTCTACAGCAGCGTCGGCGACACCGTCTACCTGTTTGGCGCGCATTACATGCAGTTTGTCGGCGACGGCATGCTGTGCGTGTTTGTCGACGCCGCCGACACCCAGTCGGTCAACCACGGCCTGCGCGCCATTCGTGCCGCCCTGGGGCTGGCCGATGCCACCAAGCGCATAGACACCTATGTGCGCCAGCGCTTTCCGGAGCGCGGCCTGCCGAACTTCTCCCTGGGTGTGGCCCTGCACACCGGCCCCGTCGCCTTTGCGCGCCTGGACGGGCTGATAGGCCGCTCCGGCCAGACCACGCCCATAGGCGACACGGTGGCCGCCGCGCTCAGGCTGTTCCAGGGCCAGCCCCCGCTGGACTGGACCATCGCCGCCAGCGTGCAGGCCACGCGGCTGGTGACCGGCGCGGTGCGCACCGGCCGCCGCGCGCTGGTGCAGATCGCGGGACGCGCCAAGCCGCTGGACACCGTGGAAATCGTGGGGCTGGCATGACCACGCCCCAGGTGGCGGCCGCGGCAGGCAGCCTGCGCGGGCGCAGCTGGTCGCTGCGCGCGGTGCTGGTCACCAGCCTGCTGCTGTTTTCGCTGGTGCCGGCCGCCACCGTGGGCTGGTTTTTGTACCGCAGCAACCTGCAAAGCGTGCAGACACTGGCCGAAAAAACCGTGGACGGCGTGGCGCAGCGGGCGCAGATCAGCACCCAGGAGCACCTGGCGCAGGCCCACGTCGTGCTCAACGGCCTGGTCCAGGACCAGCCCGGCGAGGCCGGCGTGGCGCGCGCCCGCCAGCTGATCCAGAACCCCGCCCTGTTCGAGCAGACCGCCTTTGCCATGACCCGCATGACGCCCCAGGTGCCCCACATGGTCCTGGCCACCCATCGCGGTGAATACCTCGGCGTCGAGGCGCTTGCCTCGGGCGGCGGCCACGCCACGCAGGTGGCGGTGCGCAAGGAAGGCGGCCAGGGCCGCACCTTCTTTTCCGCCGAATATGCCGGCGACCGCCGGCAAAAAACCAGCACCGAGGCCGCGAACCATGAGCCCCGCACCCGCGCGTGGTACCAGGGAGCGATGGAGAACAAGGGCCGCAGCTTTACCGCCGTGGCGCCTTCGGAAGCCCACAACCAGCTGCTGATCACCCTGTCGCAGCCTGTTTACGGCGCGGACGGCGGCTCGCTGGGTGTCTTCGCTGTCGACCTGCACCTGGCGCGTCTCAAGGAACTGCTGCAGACCATGGTCTTCAGTGCCCACGGTACGGCTTTCCTGCTCGACGAGAACGGCTTGCTGGTCGCCAACTCCACCATAGACCCGCTGTTCTCCGCGGCGCAGGGCAAGCTTGAGCGCAGGCGACCGATGGACAGCCGCAACCCCATCGTTCGCAGCGCCTACAACGAAGTGGCCTCCAGCCTGGGCAGGACGCTGCCCGACAGCGTGCAGCGCGTGGCCTTTTTGCACCGTGTGCCCATGGAGGGCGACACCCTGATCGTGGTGCTCAAGCCTTTCGGGGAGAACCTGGGCTTGCGCTGGAGCCTGGTGGTGGCCGCCCCCGAGAGCGATTTCGCCGCCGCCAGCCAGGCGGCCTTGCGCAACACCCTGGCCGTGATGGCCTTCGCGCTGGTGCTGGGCGCGGGGCTGGCGACCTGGCTGGCCTACCGCCTGAGCCGGCGCTTCCGGGGCCTGAGCGTCGCCGCTGCCCAGCTGGCGCGCGCCGAGGTGCCGCAGGTGCAGCAAAACGCCCGCATCACCGAGGTGCGGCAGCTGTCGCAGGCCATGCACGACAGTGCCGAGGAAATCCTGCGCAACCGCGCGGCCATCGACGCGCAGAACATCGCCCTGCAGGACGCCAACGAGACGCTGGAAGCGCGGGTCGCCAGCCGCACCGCCGAGCTGGCGGCGTCCCGTGAGGAGGCGCTTGCCGCGGCGCGCGCCAAGGCCGCCTTCCTGGCCACCATGAGCCACGAGATCCGCACCCCGCTCAACGGCGTGGTGGGCATGACCACCCTGCTGGCCGACACGCCGCTGGACCCGGAGCAGCGCGACTACCTGCACACCATGCGCGTCTCCAGCGACCAGCTGCTGGGCGTGATCAACGACATCCTGGACTTCTCCAAGATCGAGTCCGGCAAGCTGGACCTGGAAAACGAACCGCTGAACCTGCTGGCCACCATCGAGGAGGCCTGCGACATAGGCGCGCCGCGCGCGCGCGAAAAAGGCCTGGAGCTGCTGGTCGACATGGGCGACGAACTGCCCACCTGGGTGCGCGGCGACGTCACGCGCCTGCGCCAGGTGCTGCTGAACTTCGTCAACAACGCCGTCAAGTTCACCGAGCGCGGCCAGGTCATCGTTTCGGCCCACGTGCTGGAGGACGCCACGCCCGAGCGCGGCGGGCTGATCGAGTTTCGCGTCAAGGATTCCGGCATAGGCATTCCGCTGGACCGGCAGTCCGCGCTGTTCCAGTCCTTCACCCAGGTCGACACCAGCACCACCCGCAAATACGGCGGCACCGGCCTGGGCCTGGCCATCTGCAAACGCCTGGCCGGCCTGATGGGCGGCGGCGTCGGGCTGGAGTCCGCGCCCGGCCAGGGTTCCACCTTCTGGTTCACCGCGCGGCTGGGTTATGCCGATGCGCCGGAGATCGCCCAGCTGTCCTCGCTGCACATGGTCAGCCTGGCCGGCAAACGCGTGCTGGTGGTGGACGACACGCCGGTCAACCTGCGCATCCTCGACAAGCAGCTCAGGCGCTGGGGCATGGAGCCCGCCCTGTTCGAGCGCGCCAGCGAGGCGCTGGACTGGCTGCGCAGCCAGCCGCCCGTGGACGTGGTGGTCACCGACATGCACATGCCCGAGATGGACGGCCAGACTTTTGCGCAGACCCTGCGCGAGCGCCACCCGGGCACCCGCATCGTGCTGTTGACCTCGGGCACCATGCCCACCGGCGAGCAGGCCAGGGTGTTCGACGCGCGCCTGCTCAAGCCCTACCGGCAGTCCCAGCTGTTCGAGGCCATCGCCCGCGTCACCTCGGCGCAGGAAGCGGCCAAGGCCGTGGCCGAAGCCGGCAAGCCCGAGCTGCGCAACCAGTTCATCCTGGTGGCCGACGACAACGCCGTGAACCTCAAGGTAGCCCTGGCCATGCTGGCCAAGCTGGGCTACGAGGCCGCCACCGCCCTCAACGGGCGCGAGGCGGCGGACCGGGTGGCCGCCTCGCTGCGCCCCGAAGGCGGCGTGAGCAGCCGCGACGGCCCGCGGCCCTATGCCGCCGTCCTGATGGACGCCAACATGCCGGTGATGGACGGCTTTGCCGCCTCGCGCGAGATCATCGCGGCCCACGGCGCGGCCGCGCCGCCCATCATCGCGCTGACGGCCTCGGTCCTCGAGGAGGACCGCCAGCGCTGCCTGGCGGCCGGCATGGTGGGTTTCCTGCCCAAGCCGCTGCGCATCGACGAGCTGTCGGAGGCGCTGGCCCGTTACGCCCGCAAGCCCGAGGACGCCGGCGCCGCGAGAATCATGGCGGCCGAAGCCATGCCGGCCCAGGGCACATCGCCGCAAGCCGGGGCGCCCTCAGTGGTCCTGATGGACTGGAGCCGGCTGGAGCAGTTCAAGGAATTCGACGACGAGGAGCGCAGCATGACACGCGAGGTGATCGCGCTGTTTGCCAGCGACGCGCCGAACCGCATCGACGACATACGCGCGGCGCTGGAGGCCTCGGACAGCGCCGAACTCTCGCGCGCCGCGCACGCCCTCAAGGGCGCGGCGTCCAACGTGGGCGCCGAGGCCCTCAGCGATGCCTGTTTTGTGCTCGAGCAGTCCTGCCTGCAGGGCCAGTGGCCGGCCGATGCGGGCCAGCAGGTGGCGCGGGTATGCGAGCTGGCCGAGCGGACCCGGCATGCACTCAACGACTGGATGGCCAGCCCGGCCTAGAGCCGTCCACAAAACCCTCCTGGCGTTGTTGCGCCGCCTTGCCGTGCTGGTGCACTGTCTGCGGCGACGCGCCTAGCCAGGACCGCTTCGCTGGGTTTTGTGAACGGCTCCTGGTTGTGGTCAGGCCGCGGCCTGCGTCCGGGCCAGTTCTTCGTAGAAAGGCGTGAAATCCGGCTCCGTCAGGCGCAGCAGCGCCTCAAAGCTGTCGATCACGAAGTATTGCTGCTGGAAGGTGTCGATCTTGTAGGTCGACGACATGCAGTGCAGCAGCTCGGCCTTGTCGCGCAGCGGGATGCGTTTGGGCTCGGGAGACTCCACGCTCCAGGCCAGCTCGCCCGGGCTGCTCAAAATGCCGGCGCCATAGGCGCTGACGTCATGGCTGCCGTTTTTGTCGCGCATCAGGCCGAACTCTATGGTGTACCAGTACAGGCGCGAGAGCATTTCGACCGCGCCGGGAATCGGCTGCGTCCCATGGGTGCCGTGCTCCAGCGCGTGCGCCTTCAGCGCGCCCTTGCCGTAGGCCTGGATGTGGTCGGCATAGCTCGGGTCGAACAGCAGCGGCACATGGCCGAACAGGTCGTGGAAGATGTCGGGCTCGACGATGTAGTCGAACTCGGCCGGCGTGCGTATCCAGTCCGTCACCGGGAATTTGCGGTTCGCCAGCAGCGTAAAGAACGGCACCTCGGGGATCAGCCCAGGCACGCCCACCAGCTGCCAGCCGGTGGCCTTGAAAAGGCGTTCGTTGATGTCTTCAAAGCGCGGGATCGCATCGCTCGCGCCCAGGCTGGGCAGGGCCTTGATGAAGGCGCTGCAGGCCCGCCCGGCCAGCAAGGCCGACTGGCGCGTGTAGAGGCGCCGGTAGGTGTCGTGGTCCTGCGCGGTGTAGCCCGCGTAATTTTGCGGGCAGGTGTAGTCCGCGTTGACCTGGCCGCCGCGCGCGTAGTCGCCGCGCGGCGGCCGGTCGGACTGGCCGTACACCGCCGGCGGCGGGGTGCTGCTGTGCTTGCTGTCGGCTACTTCAGCCATTGGCTCTCCACGCGCTGGTATTCACCGCTGGCGCGCGCCAGGTGCAACCACTGGTCGACGTAGGCCTTGAAGGGCACGTCGCCGCGCGGCAGCAGGTAGGCCATTTCGCCGTACTGCAGCGGCTTGTCGGGGTTGATCGCGCACAGGCCCGGCTTGAGCCTTTGCTGGGTGATGGCCTCGGCCGATTCGGTGACGAACACGTCGGCGCGGTTGGCCAGGATTTCGTCAAAAATCGTCAGGTTCTCGGGATTGAGCCGCATCTGCGCCTGCTTGAAGTTGGCGCGGGCAAAACGCTCGTTGCTGCCGCCCGGGTTGAAGATCACACGCGTCGTCGGCTTGTCGATGTCGGCCACCGTCTGGTACTTGGCCACGTCGGCGCAGCGCGCGATAGGCGTCTTGCCGTTGACCATATAGGGGGTGCTGAAAAAAGCCTTCTTCTGCCGCTCGGTGGTCACTGAAATGCCGCCCACGGCCAAGTCGCATTTGCCGGCCGTCATGTCGGGCATCAGGTTGGACCAGCTGGTCTTGACCCATTCCGGCTTCACGCCCAGGCTGGCCGTCAGCGAGGCCATCAGGTCCACGTCTATGCCCTCGAAGCTGCCGTCCGGCTTCTGGAAGCTGAAGGGCTTGTAGTCGCCCGGCGTGCAGATGCGCAGCACGCCGGCTTTTTGCACGGCGTCCAGGCTGGACGCGGTCTGGGCCGAAGCGGCGCCGCAGGCGAGCAGCGATGCCGAGGCGAGGCCGAGCAGGGCCAGGGGGCGTTGCAGTTTCAGGCGAAGGGACATGGCAATCTCCGTAAGGGGGTGGTCGATGGGAGCTTTATTGTGCCCCCGCTTTTCAGGCTGACTTTGCGTCCGCCAGAACGCCGCGGCGCATCTGGTCCAGTTCTATGCTCTCGAACAGCGCCTTGAAATTGCCCTCGCCGAAACCGTCGTCGCCCTTGCGCTGGATGAACTCGAAGAAGATGGGCCCCAGCTGGTTTTCGCTGAAGATCTGCAGCAGCAGCGCGCCCTTTTTGCCGTCCACCAGGATCTTGCGCTTTTTCAGGTCCGCCACGCTTTCGCCGTGGCCCGGGATGCGCTTGTCGACCAGCTCGTAGTAAGTGTCTATGGTGTCCAGCAGCTTCACGCCGCTGGCGCGCAGCGCGTCCACCGTGGCGAACAGGTCGTTGCTGCCCATGGCGATGTGCTGAATGCCCTCGCCCTGGTAGCGGTCCAGGTATTCCTGGATCTGGCCGGCCTTCTCATTGCCTTCTTCGTTGATCGGGATGCGGATCTTGCCGCAGGGGCTGGTCATGGCCTTGCTTTTCACGCCGGTGACCTGGCCTTCGATGTCGAAATAGCGGATCTCGCGGAAGTTGAACAGCCGCTCATAGAAACCCGCCCATTCGTCCATGCGGCCGCGGTGCACGTTGTGCGTCAGGTGGTCGATATAGGTCAGGCCGTGGCCTGCCGGGTTCAGCGCATCGGCCTCGACGCCGGGCAGGGGCTCGAAGTCCACGTCGTAAAAGCCGATGTTGCCGATGTCGCCGGGCTGCGCGCCGTTCTTGCCGCGCCATTTGTCGATGAAATAAATGATGGAGTCGCCGATTCCCTTGATGGCCGGGATGTTGAGCTCGCCCGGGCCCGCCGTGTGGGCATAACCCCAGGCGCCCAGCGAAATCGCGCGCTCATAGGCGAATTTGGCGTCCTTCACGCGAAAGGCGATGGCGCAGACGCTGGGGCCGTGCTGGCGTGCAAAGCGCTGCGCGAAGGAATCGGGTTCGGCGTTCAGGATGAAGTTGATGCCGCCCTGGCGGTACAGCGTCACGTTCTTGTGGCGGTGCTTGGCGATCGGCTTGAAGCCCATGCGCACAAACAGCGCCGCCATGGCCGCCGGGTCCGGGGCGGCGTATTCGATGAACTCGAAGCCGTCCGTGCCCATGGGGTTGTCCCAGGCCGCGCCTTGTTCAAAGTTCAGGGCGGCGTCGCTGCGTGCGTTCATGCGTGTCTCCAAAAATGTAGGGGTATGCAGGGGACTTTAGCGGCGTCTCTCATCAGTTTTACTGCGAAATAGGGCGTTTGAATTGCCTTAGACGCAGTAAACCTGCAAAATAAGCGGAATGGAAACACTCGACAAGCTCGATCGCCAGATTCTGCGCAAACTTCAGGACGACGGCCGCGCCACCTACGACCAGCTGGCCGAACAGGTGGGCCTCTCGCCCAGCGCGGTGCTCAGGCGCGTCAAGCGGCTCGAGGAAAGCGGCGTCATAGACCGCTATGTGGCGCTGGTCAAACCCGAGGCCGTGGGCCTGGGCCTGACGGCCTACCTCAACGTGCGACTCGAAAAGCACACCGAAAGCCACAAGCGCAACCCCATGGACCTGTTCCGCGCCAGCGTGCAGACCTGGCCCGAGGTGGCCGAATGCGCCGCACTGACGGGCGAGATGGACTATTTGCTGCGTGTGCTGGTCGAGGACATGGCCCACTACAGCCGCTTCATCATGGACACCCTGCTCAAGCACCCCAGCGTGCAGGACTGCAAAACCAGTTTTGTGCTGGACCGGGTCAAGGCGACCACTGCCGTGCCTTTGTAAGGAGGTCTGGGCGAGTCAGCCCTGCGTCAACAAGCGGGCAGCCAATGGTTCTGTGCTGGATTTGGCAGGATGTGGACCTGGATTTTGTTGTTGCAGCGCAACATTTTCCCGTCTCAAAGCCTGATTGCTATGATTTTAATAGCTCAATGGTCCCTGTTGATAGGGCTAGGCAATGGTTTGGGCGGGCCTCCCTATTCACGGCCTTTGAGAAACCCTTAGGCTGGGAATTCTAGGGAAAACCCTTATATTGATGCCATGGTTTCACCCGGCACACTTTTAAAAGCATCCTACAACGCGAGCAAGGAGTTCTTCCGCCCGCCTGTAGCAGAGACGCGCGCGCCCCTGCAGCAGCCTGCCGCCGCCCCGCACGTCCAGCCGATCATGGTCCCCATCCGTTCCATAGGCCCCAGCCACGGAGAACGCATCGCCACCCATTTGCTGGCGCTGGACCCACACGACCGTTATTTGCGCTTCGGCTACGCGGCCAATGACGAGCAGGTGCGCCGTTATGTCGACGGCCTGAACTTCGACCGCGACGAGATCTTCGGCATCTACAACCGCAAGCTGCAGCTGATCGCCATGGCCCACCTGGCGCATTCGACCGACCCCAACCTCAAGAGCTGCGCCGAATTCGGCGTCTCGGTGCTGGCCCAGGCCCGCGGCCGGGGCTACGGCTCGCGCCTGTTCGACCGCGCCGTGATGCACGCCCGCAACGACGGCGTCGACATGATGTTCATCCACGCGCTCAGCGAAAACACCGCCATGCTCAACATCGCCCGCAAGGCCGGCGCCACCATCGTGCGCGACGGCTCCGAAAGCGAGGCCTACCTCAAGCTGCCCCCGGCCGACCTGGATTCGCGCATGACCGAAATGGTCGAAGAGCAGATCGCCCAGACCGACTACCGCCTCAAGGTCCAGGCCAAGCAGTTCTGGGACCTGCTGGGCGTGATCCAGGAAGTGCGGCAAGGGGTGAGGGACGGGCGAGACCGTATGCCCATGTAGTTTGGGTGACCTGGCCGGTCGGGCTGGCTGTTCCGGCGGCTTGTTCTCTGCTGAGGGCGGTTGGCCGGGGTTGCCCGGCGGCAACTCACTTTCTTTTGCTTCGCCAAAAGAAAGTAAGCAAAGAAAAGGCGACCCTGGTTGCTGCGTCCCTCCGCTTCGCTGCGGGCAACCTGCGGTGCTCGGTCCAGCCGGGGTCAAAAACAACTCGCCTTCGGCTCAAACAAGTTTTTGCCCTGATCCGTCTGGCCCTGCGCTCCTCGGCGCATCCACAAGGGGGTGGGAGAAAAATACCAATACCAAAAACCACAAGGACACGCCATGGCGTGTCCTTGTTTGTATTGATTTTTCTTTGGTATTTGTCTTCTGTCCCCGCTCCCGATTGCTCCGTCCTGGCTGGGCCGAGGAGCGCAGAGACAAGCGGATAAGGGCTGGCGTTGTCTGAGCGAAGCGCAGCGTAGCGAGTTTAGCCAGACCCCGCTTGGCTCGAGCACCGCAGGTTGCCCCGCAGCGAAGCGGAGGGGACCCAGACTGCGGGTCGCCTTTTCTTTGCTTACGTTCTTTTGGCGAAGCAAAAGAAAGTAAGTCGCCCGCCGGGGCGAGACCCGGCCAGCAGAACTAAGAAGAGGAAAGAGGAGGATGAAGAGGAAGAGCGCGCCCGCCGGAGCAAGACCCGGCCCAAGCCACCACTACAACCAAAGATTTCGTCCACCCCCAACCCGATACTCAATTGCTATCAAATAACTAGCATCACAGCCCCAGTCACAAAAGGTTGGCAGGAGAAATTTCCTGTAAACCCTGCCGCCCCGCCCTCACCATCAAAGATTTCAGCTATCCTTACCCCCTTCACAACTACCGACCGCCATCACGTGTCCGACGTTCCCCCCAGTCGGTCTTCCAGGCCAGAAGACAAGCGAGGCTTTCTGCAAAAGCTCGCTGAAATGCTCCACCCCGGTCCCGACTCGAAAGACGAGTTGATCGAAACCCTGGTGGAGGCCCAGGACAATGACGTTATTGGCGCCCAGAGCCGTGAAATGCTCGAGGGCGTGATCCGCATGGCCGACATGACGGCCGGCGACGTCATGGTGGCGGCGCCGCGCATGGACGTGATCAACATCGACGCGCCTTTCGACGAGTTGCTGCACCTGGTCATAGACACCGCCCACTCGCGCTTTCCCGTCTACGAAGGCGAGAAGGAAAACATCCTGGGCATCCTGATGGCCAAGGATTTGCTGAAACTGCAGCGCGCGCCCGAGCTCAACATCAAGGCCTTGCTGCGCCCCGCGGTCTTCGTGCCCGAAAGCAAGGGCCTGAACGACCTGCTGCGCGAGTTCCGCGGCAACCGCAACCACCTGGCCATCGTGATCGACGAGTTCGGCCGTGTGGCCGGACTGATCACGATTGAAGACGTGCTCGAGCAGATCGTCGGCGAGATCGAGGACGAATTCGACATTGCCGAGGACGAGGGCGACATCTTCGGCCTGAGCGACCACACCTACCGGGTCAGCGGCGACACCTCGATAGAGCGTGTCAACGAGGCTTTCGGCGTGACCTTGCCGGAAACCGATTTCGACACCATAGGCGGGCTGGTGGCGCACGAGATGGGCCACGTGCCCAAGCGCGGCGAACACTACGCGCTGGCCGGCCTGCAATTCACGGTGCTGCACACCAAGGGTGGGGCGGTGCGCTGGTTCAAGGTATCGCCGGTATCCGCCGGCGTCTGACGACACACAATAAAGTAAAGAGGGCAATATATGGCACGGGACTCGATCCACAGCATGATGTCCCACCTGCCGACCTTGCCCGCCTTGCTGGAGCATGCGCGCAACCTGCCGCCGCGCAAGGGCTTCTCGCCCTTCCAACTGGCCATGGTGCTGATTGCCGGCTGCCTGCATGCCGCCAGCATGGCCTGGCCTTTTGATTTCGGCTTCGTGCAGGGCCAGCCCCTGGGGGGCATGCAGCTGCTGGCGATGTTCCTGTTCGCCGCGCAGATCGACAGCTGCCGCTCCATGAAGCGCGCCGCCTGGCTGGGCGTCGCCTTCGGCACGGCCATGCTGTGCAGCACTTTCTGGTGGCTGTTCATTTCCATGCATTTCTACGGCGGGCTGGCCGCGCCGCTGACGGTGCTGGCCGTGGTGCTGCTGGCGGCCTTTTTGTCGCTGTACTACGCGGCGGCCGGCGCGCTTTTTGTGCGCCTGGCGCCGCGCCGCAAGCTGCCGCGCGCCCTGGTGTTCGCCTCGCTGTGGCTGATGGCCGAGCTGGCCCGCGTCGAATTTTTCACCGGCTTCCCGTGGGGCGAGGGCGGCTACGCCCATGTGGACGGCTGGGCCAGGCCGCTGGCCGCCTGGGTGGGCGTGCACGGCATCACCTTCCTGGCGGCGCTGGCCGCCGCCTGGCTGGCCATGGCCTTGCGCGCCTCCCGCATGCAGTGGGTGACCGCCATCGCCATCGTGCTGGCCGGCTTCGTCCTGTCCTACCTGCCTGTGCAAAGCGCCCTGCCGGGGGCGGCGGGCTCTACCGCGGCGGCCGAGCCGCTGCAGGTCACGCTGCTGCAGGGCAACATCCCGCAGAACGAGAAATTCCAGAGCGGCACCGGCGTGGCCACCGCGCTGCAGTGGTACGGCCAGCAGCTGCGCGACGCGAAGACGCCGCTGGTGGTGGCGCCCGAAACCGCCATTCCGCTGCTGCCCATGCAATTGCCCGACGGCTACTGGCAGGCGCTGCAGTCACGCTTTGCCACGGGGCAGCAGGCGGCGCTGGTCGGCATGCCCGTGGGCAGCCCCCAGGCCGGTTATGCCAACTCGGTGGTCGGCTTCAAGCCCGGGCAGCCCGAGCTCTACCGCTTTGACAAGCACCACCTGGTGCCTTTCGGCGAGTTCGTTCCGCCCGGCTTTCGCTGGTTCATCAACATGATGCGCATCCCGCTGGGCGACTTCAACCGCGGCGCGGTCGGCCAGGCTTCTTTTGAGTGGAAAGGCCAGCGGCTGGCGCCCAACATCTGTTATGAAGATCTGTTCGGCGAAGAACTGGGCGCGCGTTTTGCCGACCCGGCGCTGGCGCCCACGATTTTTGTCAACGTCAGCAACATCGCCTGGTTCGGCAATACCGTGGCGATAGACCAGCACCTGCAGATCTCGCGCATGCGCGCGCTCGAATTCAGCCGCCCCATGATCCGCGCCACCAACACCGGCGCCACCGTCATCATCGACCATGCCGGCAAGGTCACCTATTCGCTGGAGCGCCACACGCGCGGCGCACTGGTCGGCGAGGTCGAAGGCCGCAACGGCATCACGCCCTATGCCGAATGGGTGTCGCGCTACGGCCTGTGGCCGCTGTGGGGCCTGGGCCTGGGTGTCGCAGTTCTGGCACTCTTGTTCCGCCGTCGCTAGACTGGCTCACCCCGTCGGACGCTCACTGCGTGTAGCGCCTTCCCCCTTCCAGGGGCGGCGCCAGCGGCCTGGCGAAGCCAGTTCCGCGGCCCCTGCTGAAGGGGCGAACTTAGGGCGTCCGAAGGGGTGGGTTAGCTTGTTGATGCCATCACGCCATGTAACAGGTCAGGCAGCATTTCCAGCATGCGCAGCGCATCCTGCCCCGGCGGCGTACTGGTGGCGAAGTACATCTGCAGCGGTGCATGGGCGAACTCATGCAGCGGCACTGCCGTCAGCGAGGCCGGGTCCAGGTTGCTGGCCGTGAGGAAGTCCACCACCGTCCAGCCCATGCCGCGCCTGACCAGCTCCAGCGCCAGCCGCGAGGTCTGCACCTGCAGGCCCGCCGGGGCGCTCAGGCCCAGGTGGCGCGCCAGTTCGTCGATCGAGCTGCACATCGGGTCCTCGCCCACCAGCCGTATCAAGGGCATGCCGGCCAGGAAGGACATCGGGTTCTGCCGGCGCGCGCGTACTGCGCGCTGCCAGATCTCGCGCGTGACGGCCAGGTAGAGCGGACCGCTCACCAGCGTCGTGCTGGTCAGCAGCGGGTGCGGGTGTTCATAAAAGCCCAGCGCGAAGTCCACGCCGCGCGTCAGCAGGGCCTGCACCATCTGGTCCTGGTGCAGGGTGCGCACCTCGACGCGCACGCGCGGGTGCCGCGCCATGTGCCGCTCCAGCACCAGCGGTAAAAATTCGTGGCTGATGGACGGGATGGCCGCCAGCCGCACCTGGCCGTCGGCCGCCTGCCGCAGGTTGACGGCCATGCGCTTGAGCCCGTCCAGCTTCTGGTGGATTTGCGTGGACTCCTCAAACAGCACCCGCGCCTCCGGCGTGGGCGCCAGCGAGCCCTTGCCGCGCGTGAACAGCTTGTAGCCCAGCTGCAGTTCGGTGTGCGAAATGGTCTTGCTGACGGCAGAGGGCGTGATGCAGATCAGCCGCGCGGCCGCGCTCATATTGCCCGTCTGCATGACGGCCTGGAAGACTTCAAGTTGCCTGAGGTTCATGGTTGTGCCGGGCGCCGGAGCGGCAAAAAGGGGGTGCTTGCCGCTAGGGTGTGAGTTTTATTCATACCCCTCGTTACATTATGCATCGCCGCTTTTTGAGGGTCTGGCTACGATGAGCCACCTTTGGCCTGGTGCCGGAGGAGACATCGGGGCGCAGGCCTGGGCATTGACACTTTTTCACAGCTGTCTTTCAGGGCCCGCGACCCGGCAGAACTATTCACCTTCCTGGGATATCTCATGCAAATCGCTTCCACCCTCCTGAAAATGGGCGCCGGGCTCGGCCTCGTCGCCTTCACCGCGCTGGGCACGCCAGCCTCCGTGCTCGCGCAAACCGCCGGCAAACCCAATGTCGTGATCCTGGCCACCGGCGGCACCATTGCCGGCGCCGGCGCCTCGGCCCTGAACAGTGCCACCTACGCCGCCGCGAAAGTGCCGGTCGACAAGCTGCTGGCCGGCCTGCCCGAGCTGGCCAACATCGCCAACGTCAAGGGCGAGCAGGTCTCGCAGATCGCCTCGGAAAGCTTTACCAACGACAACCTCATGAAGCTGGGCAAGCGCATCTCGGCGCTGGTCAAGCAGTCCGACGTGGACGGCATCGTTGTCACCCACGGCACCGACACGCTGGAAGAAACCGCCTATTTCCTGAACCTCGTGATCCGCACCAGCAAGCCCATCGTGGTGGTGGGCTCCATGCGTCCCGGCACGGCGCTGTCGGCCGACGGCGCGCTCAACCTGTTTGACGCCGTCAGCGTGGCCGCCAGCAAGGATGCGGCCGGCAAGGGTGTGCTGGTCACCATGAACGACGAAATCCAGAGCGGGCGCGACGTCGCCAAGACCATCAACATCAAGACCGAGGCCTTCAAGAGCCAGTGGGGCCCGCTGGGCATGGTGGTGGAGGGCAACAACTACTGGTTCCGCGCACCCGTCAAGCGTCACACTGCGCAGTCCGAGTTCAATATCGACGACTTTGATGCGCTGGCGCCGGTGGAAATCGTTTACGGCTACGGCAACGTCTCGCGCACCGCCCTGGACGCCGTCGCCAAGACCGGCATCAAGGCCCTGATCCACGGCGGCACCGGCAACGGCTCGGTGGCCGACCGCATCGTTCCCGCGCTGCAGGAAGTGCGCGCCAAGGGCATACAGGTGGTGCGCTCCTCGCGCGTGCCCGAAGGTTTTGTGCTGCGCAACGCCGAGCAGCCTGACGACAAATACGACTGGGTGGTCGCGCACGACCTGAACCCGCAAAAGGCCCGCATCCTGGCCGCCGTGGCGCTGACCAAGAACGTGGACAGCAAGGAACTGCAGCGCATCTTCTGGCAGTACTGAGCCTCTGCGGGCATAAAGACAAAAAGGGCGATGCCGGTAACGGCATCGCCCTTTTTTCATGGGCCGGTGGGGCCTGGCTGCTTAGAGCTGGCTCATGCCGCCGTCGACGATCAGTTCCGTACCCACAATGAAGGCAGCGTCGGGCGACGACAGGTAGACCACCGCGCTGGCCACCTCATCGGGCGTGCCGAAGCGCTTGACCGGCACTTGCGCCTGGATGCCGGCGGCCAGCGCATCCAGCTGGTCGGCGGGCACGCCCAGCTTGCCGTACAGCGGTGTCGTCACCGGGCCGGGGCTCACCACATTGACGCGTATGCCGCGCCCCACCAGTTCGGCCGACAGCGTCTTGGCCAGCGAAATCAGCGCGGCCTTGCTGGCGGCATAGACGCTGGAGTTGGGCATGCCGATGTGGGCATTGATGGAGCCGTTCAGGATGACGGCCGCGCCCGTGTTCAGCAGCGGCGACAGCGCCTGGATCGCGAAGAAGGCGCCCTTCACGTTGACGTTGAAGGTCTGGTCCCAGAGCGCTTCGTCCACGCCTTCCAGCGGCGCGAACTTGGCGACACCGGCATTGATGAAGACCGCGTCCAGCGTGATGCCCTGGGCGCGCAGCGCGCCGGCCAGCGCTTGGGCGGCGCCGCTTTCGCCCGCGTCGTTGCGCAGCGCGATGGCGCCTTCGCCGAGTTGCGCTTTGGCTTGCTCCAGCGTGGCGGCGTCGCGGCCGGTGATGACGACGCGGGCGCCCTGGGCGGCGAATTGCAGCGCCGTGGCCAGGCCTATGCCGCTGTTGCCGCCCGTGACGAGCACGGTCTTGTTGGCAAAACGGGGTGTGAAGGAGGGGGTTTGTGCGGTGGTCATGTCAGTTTCCTTTGGTCGTTTGTTGAAGGGGTTTTCTGGTTCGGCGAGCCTTCTGGCTTGCCGATGGGTCCAATGTACGATTCATGTTCTCTAACAAGAAGGCCTTAAAAGTGTTTTAATCATTCAGGTTTTATGAATATCAAGCACTGAAGCCGCCGCCATGGACCGTTTGCGAGCTTTTGAGGTGTTTGCCGCCGTGGTGGGCCGCGGCAGTTTCACGCGCGCGGCCGATGCGCTGGACACCTCGCCGGCCAACGTCACGCGCTACATCAATGAACTTGAGGCCCACCTGGGCACCCGCCTGCTCAACCGCAGCTCGCGCAGGCTCTCGCTGACCGAAAGCGGCGAGGCGCTGTATGAGCGCAGCAAATCCATCCTCGAGGAGGTCGCCGACGCCGAAGCGCTGGCCTCGTCGGCCACCTTGCAGCCCCGCGGGCGCCTGCGCATCAACGCGCCCGTGAGCTTCGGCATACGCCAGCTGGCGCCGCTGTGGCCGCGCTTCATGCAAACTTATCCCGGCGTGGAACTCGACATCGCGCTCAGCGATCGTGTGGTCGACATCGTCGAAGAGGGTTATGACCTCGCCATCCGCATTTCGCGCGCCGGCCCCGCCACCCATGCGGCGCGCAAGCTGGCCACCTCCTGCAACATCGTCTGCGCCGCGCCCGCCTACCTCCAGCAGCACGGCACGCCGCAAGTGCCCGCAGACCTGGCGGCGCACCGCTGCCTGGGCTACACCTATGCGGCCACCGCCAATGAATGGCATTTCGTCGACGGGCAGGCGCGCCCGCACAAGGTCAGGGTCAACTACGTCATGCATGCCAACAACGGCGACACGGCGCGCGAGGCGGCCCTGGCCGGCCAGGGCATCATCTGGCAGCCGGCCTTTCTGGTCGGTGAGGATTTGCGCGAAGGACGGCTGGTGCCCCTGCTGCCGGGCTACCGTATGCCCGACATCGACGTGCTGGCCGTCTACCCCAGCCGCCGCCACCTGAGCGCCAAGGTTCGCGTGATGGTGGATTTCCTGGCGCAGGCCTTCAAGGACGGGCCCGCCTGGCATGTGCCACCCGCCGCCGCCGCGGCGCCCGCGCGCCGTCGCCGCGTAAAATGACCGGTTTAGCACTGCCGCCCATGCGGCCTTGCCTTTCCGGCGCCTGCACAGGCGCCGCGCTTTTGTCCTGAACCCATTCCTATGCTCACTTTCCAGCAAATCATCTTGAAGCTGCAGTCCTACTGGGACGCCCAGGGCTGCGCGCTGCTGCAGCCCTATGACATGGAGGTCGGCGCCGGCACCTCGCACACCGCGACCTTTCTGCGCGCGCTGGGCCCCGAGCCCTGGAAAGCCGCCTATGTGCAGCCCAGCCGCCGCCCCAAGGACGGCCGCTACGGCGAGAACCCCAACCGCCTGCAGCACTACTACCAGTACCAGGTCGTGCTCAAGCCGGCGCCCGCCAACATCCTGGAGCTCTACCTCGGCTCGCTCGAGGCCCTGGGTTTTGACCTCAAGAAAAACGACATCCGCTTTGTCGAGGACGACTGGGAGAACCCCACGCTGGGTGCCTGGGGCCTGGGCTGGGAAGTCTGGCTCAATGGCATGGAAGTCACGCAGTTCACCTACTTCCAGCAGGTCGGCGGCATAGACTGCAAGCCCGCCACCGGCGAAATCACCTACGGCCTGGAACGCCTGGCCATGTATTTGCAGGGCGTGGACAACGTCTACAACCTGGTCTGGACCGAAGGGCCCGACGGCGCCAAGCTGAGCTACGGCGACGTCTACAAACAAAACGAGGTCGAGCAGTCCACCTACAACTTCGAACACAGCGACGCCGACTTCCTGTTCACCGCCTTCAGCGCCCATGAAAAACAGGCCAAGCACCTGATTGAGGTGCAGCTGGCCCTGCCGGCCTATGAGCAGGTGCTCAAGGCCGCGCACAGCTTCAATTTGCTCGACGCGCGCGGCGCCATCAGTGTGACCGAACGCGCCGCCTACATAGGCCGCATCCGCAACCTGGCACGCGCCGTGGCGCAAAGTTATTACGAAAGCCGCGAGCGCCTGGGCTTTCCGATGGCGCCGCGCGAGTGGGTGCAGCAGCTGCCCAAAAAAGCCGCCTGAGGACTTCGCGCCTGACTCCGCCACCCCGATGCCCACCATCTTTTCCCATATCGCCGTTCCCATCGCCGCCGCCGTGGCCCTGGGCAGCAAGCGGATACCGCCTTCCATGTTGGCGGCGGGCATGGTTGCGGCCATTCTTCCCGACTTTGACGGCATCGCTTTCAAGCTCGGCATCCATTACGGCGGCATCTGGGGCCACCGCGGCTTTACCCACACCCTGGGCTTTGCGCTCCTCGCGGGCCTGATCGGCGCGTGGCTGGCGCGGCACTGGAAACTGGCGCCGTGGCAAGGTTATGCCTGGATAGCACTCTGCATGTTTTCGCACCCGCTGCTGGATACCCTCACCAATGGCGGCGTGGCCATCCCGCTTTACTGGCCCTTCTCTGAACAGCGGTTCTTCAGCCCCTGGCGGCCCGTCGAGGTCTCGCCGGTCTCCTTTTCCCGATTTTTCACGCAACGCGGCGCCGACGTGTTGCTCAATGAAGTCCAAACCATCTGGCTGCCGCTGATGGCCGCAGCCCTGGCTATTTTTGCGCTCCGACATTCCCGAAAAAAACCATGAACGCTTCCCAAAACCTTCTCGTAGAACTGTTTGTCGAAGAGCTGCCGCCCAAGGCGCTGAAAAAACTCGGTGACGCCTTTGCCGGCGTGCTCTTCGAGCAGCTCAAGGCCCAGGGGTTGACGGCCGATGCTTCGGCGCTCACCGCCTTTGCCTCGCCGCGCCGCCTGGCCGCGCATGTCACGGCCGTCGCCGCCCAGGCCGCCGACAAGGCGGTTTCGCAAAAACTCATGCCCGTGGCCGTGGGGCTGGACGCCTCAGGCAATGCCACGCCCGCATTGCTCAAGAAGCTGCAGGCCCTGGGCGCCGATGCGTCGGCCGTGGCCGGCCTCAAGCGCGCGCCCGACGGCAAGGCCGAGGCGCTGTTTTACGACAGTACCGTCAAGGGCGCGACGCTAGTCGAGGGCTTGCAAAAAGCTTTGCTCGAGGCGATTGCCAAGCTGCCGATTCCCAAGGTCATGACCTACCAGCTGGCTGACGGCTGGAGCGACGTGAAGTTTGTGCGCCCGGCGCACGGCCTGGTCGCGCTGCACGGCAGCACGGTGGTCGCCGTCGAGGCGCTGGGCCTGAAGGCCGGCAACAGCACGCACGGCCACCGCTTTGAGGCTGCCGTGGACCCGGTCGTGTTGAAAGACGCCGACAGCTACGCCGCAACGCTGCAGAAAGACGGCGCGGTGATCGCCAGCTTTGCCGAGCGCAAGGCCGAGATCGCCAGGCAGCTGGCCGCGGCCGCGGTCAAGGTCGGCGGCGGCGTCAAGGCCATTGAGGACGACGCGCTGCTCGAGGAAGTGACCGCGCTGGTCGAGCGCCCCAATGTGCTGGTCTGCGAGTTTGAGAAAGAATTCCTCGGCGTGCCGCAGGAATGCCTGATCCTCACGATGAAGGCCAACCAGAAATATTTTCCGCTGCTTGATGCGGCCGGCAAGCTCACCAACCAGTTCCTGGTGGTCAGCAACATCAGCCCCAGCGACGCGAGCGCGGTAATCGGCGGCAACGAGCGCGTGGTGCGGCCGCGCCTGGCCGACGCCAAATTCTTCTTTGACCAGGACCGCAAGAAAACCCTGGCTTCGCGCGTCGAAGGCCTGGGCAAGGTGGTCTACCACAACAAGCTGGGCACGCAAGGCGAGCGCACGCAGCGCGTGCGCGCGATTGCCGAGGCCATCGCCAAACGCCTGAATGCCGATGTGGCCGGCGTGCAGCGCGCCGCCGAACTGGCCAAGACCGACCTGGTGACCGACATGGTCGGCGAGTTCCCCGAGCTGCAGGGCACCATGGGCCGCTACTACGCGCTCAACGACGGCCTCAGCGCCGACGTGGCCGATGCGATCGAAGACCACTACAAGCCGCGTTTTGCCGGTGACGAACTGCCGCGCGGCAGCGTGGGCCTGATCGTCGCGCTGGCCGACAAGCTGGAGACCCTGGTCGGCATGTTCGGCATCGGCAACCTGCCGACCGGCGACAAGGACCCGTTCGCGCTGCGCCGCCATGCGCTGGGCGTGATCCGCATGCTGGTCGAGAAAGACCTGCCGCTGGGCCTGGCCGAACTGGTCGAAAGCGCGCAGCCGGTCTTCGGCGACAAGATCCAGGACGCCTCCGTCGCCCTGGTTGATTTCATCTACGACCGCCTGGCCGGCTCCCTGCGTGAGCAGGGCTACAGCGCGCAGGAAGTCGACGCCGTGCTGGCGCTGCGCCCCCAGCGTCTGGGCGACGTCGCCAAGCGCCTGGCCGCCGTGCGCGCCTTTGCCGCGCTGCCCGAAGCGCCGGCCCTGGCGGCCGCCAACAAGCGCGTCGGCAACATCCTCAAGAAGGCCGAAGGCACGGTAGCCGCCGCCATCAAGCCCGAACTGCTGCAGGAAGCCGCCGAGAAATCCCTGGCCGAGGCCCTGAAAACCGTCGCGCCCAAGGCCGAGGCGGCTTTTGCCTCCGGCGACTACGCGGCTTCGCTGCAGGCCCTGGCCGCGCTGAAGGCGCCCGTCGATGCCTTCTTTGACGGCGTAATGGTCAATGCCGAAGACCCGGCGTTGCGCGCCAACCGCCTGGGACTGCTGGCCACGCTGCACCAGGCCATGAACCGCGTGGCTGATCTCTCCAAGCTCGCGACCTGATCGGAGTCCATCCCCATGAAACTCGTCATCCTCGACCGCGACGGCACCATCAACAGCGACAGCGACGACTTCGTCAAAACGCCGGACGAATGGCTACCGCTGCCCGGTTCGCTGGAGGCGATTGCGCGGCTCAACCACGCGGGCTGGCATGTGGTGATCGCGTCCAACCAGTCGGGCCTGGGGCGCGGCCTGTTCGACGTGGCCTCGCTCAACGCCATGCATGCCAAGATGCACAAGATGCTGGCCGCCGTCGGCGGCCGTATCGACGCGGTGTTCTACTGCCCGCACAGCCCCGAGGAAAGCTGCACCTGCCGCAAGCCCTTGCCGGGCCTGTTCGAGCAGATAGGCGCGCGCTTCGGCGTGCAGCTGGCGGGCGTGCCCACGGCCGGTGATTCGCTGCGCGACCTGCAGGCCGGCGCCGCGGCGGGCTGCGAGCCGCACCTGGTGCTCACCGGCAAATCAGCCCGGTACCGGGCCGGCGGCCAGCCGGAAGGCCTGCCGGCCGGCACCACGCTGCATGCGGACCTGGCGGCGTTTGCCGATTTCCTGCTGGAACGCAGCGCCCGGCCGCTGCCGGTGGCCATCTGAACCCCAAGCCCGCGGAACACTTTTTCGCCCTTTTTTTGCCCTTTAGCACCTGACCCGATAGCCGGAACCCCGCCATGCCTTTCATCCGCTCCGTCCTGCACCTTTTGTGGATGGCCGTCACGGTCGTCCCCTGGGCCCTTTTTGTGATCGTCGCTTCGCTTTTCGTCAGCGGCACCACCATGTACTGGATGTGCGCGGGCTGGCTGCGCGTGGCGGTCAGCGGGGGTACTGTCATCCTGGGCATCAAGAACCGGGTGAGCGGCATGGAAAACCTGCCCACGGGCGAGACCAGCGCCGCCGTGCTGCTGCTCAAGCACCAGAGCACCTGGGAGACCCTGTGCATGCCCACGCTGATGCCGCATCCGCTGGCCTATGTGTTCAAGAAAGAACTGCTTTACGTGCCTTTCTTCGGCTGGGCCATGGCGCGCATGGACATGATCCACATCGACCGCAGCCAGCGCGCCCAGGCCTTCAACAAGGTCGTGGTGCAAGGCAAGCGCCTGATGGCGCAGGGCACCTGGGTCATCATGTTTCCCGAAGGCACGCGCATCCCGCGCGGCCAGAAGGGCGTTTACAAGTCAGGCGGCACGCGCCTGGCCATAGAAACCGGCGCGCCGGTGATCCCGATTGCCGTCACCTCGGCCAAATGCTGGCCGCGCAAGGCCTTCATCAAGACGCCGGGCATTGTCGACATCTCCATCGGCAAGCCCATCCCCAGCGCGGGCCGGCAGCCGGACGAGCTGATGCGCGAGGTGGAGGCCTGGATAGAGTCTGAAATGCGCCGGCTGGACCCCGAGGCCTACGCCGGCGCCGCCGCCAATACCTGAGCGCAGCCTGCGCCCATCACGCCGCGCTAAACTGCCATGATGCAACGGCTTCTCCAGTTCACGCTCGACCTGTTTGACGCCCATCCCGCGCCGCCGGCCCGCGCCGCAAACCCGAAAAGCGCAAAACCGCCGGCGAAACCGCGGCCCCCAAAACCGCCCACTTCCACCCCGCGGCCGCCAGCGGCCCCCGAGGCCGAGTTCATAGGCCCGCAGCTGCCCGCCCAGACCCTGCAGCAGGCCCTGGCCCCGGCCACTTTTCGCCATCCGCGCGCCACGCGCGAGACGGTGCTGGACGGCATCCTGGTGGCCTACGAATTCCGGCGCAGCAAACGCAAGACCATAGGCTTTTCGGCCGGCGCCGACGGCCTCATGGTGAGCGCGCCCAAGTGGGTGCCGCTGTATGAAATCGACAAGGCCGTGCTGGAAAAATCCGGCTGGATACTCGCCAAGCTGCAGGAGACCCGCGAACGCCACCAGCGCATGGAGTCCGCGCGCATCGACTGGAAGGACGGCACCACCTTGCCTTTCCTGGGCGAGCAGGTGATTGTGGTGATAGACCCGCGGCACGCCTTCGGCGGCGTGGGCGCCGAACTCAAGACCCGCGCCCCCGAGGTGCTGCTGCAGGGCAACGAAGGCGCGGCCGGCGACATGCTGCCCGGCGTGGCGCAGATGACGCTGCACGTGGGCCTGCCCCACAACGCCTCGGCCGAGCAGATCCGCGATGCCGTGCAGGCCTGGCTGATGCGCCAGGCCAAGCGTATCTTCATCGAGCGGCTCAACCATTTCGCGCCGCAGCTCGGCGTGCAGTGGCACAAGCTCAGCCTTTCCAGCGCCGGCACGCGCTGGGGCAGCGCCAGCGCCGACGGCTCCATCCGGCTGAACTGGCGGCTGGTCCATTTCCGGCAATCGGTGATCGACTATGTGGTGGTCCATGAATTGAGCCATTTGCGCGTCATGGACCACAGCCCGCGTTTCTGGGACACCGTGCGCACCATCGTGCCCGACTATGCCGAATTGCGCGGCCAGCTCAAGGACGAAGCGATTCCGCGCTGGTAGGCAGGTGGGGGCGCCAGGGCTGCGCAGGGCAAGCCTTGCCGGGGCTGGATCGGCGATAACAAAGTAGTACAGCGTGGCGTTACTTGTTAATATGACAAAAATATCAAAAATGCCAAAAACACCAGGGACTTGATGTCGTACCTCCAAAGCACCTCCATGAACGACAAGCTCATACTCGTAGTTGAAGACAACCCCGACCACCTGGAGCTGACCGTCTTGACTCTGGAGGAGCAGGGCGTGACGGCCGAGATCGCGGTCGCCCGCGATGGGGTGCAGGCGCTGGACTACCTGTTCGGGCAGGGGGCCCATGCGGGGCGCGACACGCAGCGCCAGCCTTCGTTCATCCTGCTGGACATGAAGCTGCCCAAACTCTCGGGGCTGGACGTGCTGCGCGGCGTGCGCGGCAACCCGCTCACGGCCCTGGTGCCGGTGGTCATGCTGACCTCCTCCAGCGAGCGCTCCGACATCGTGGCGTGCTACCAGGCCGGCGCCAATGGCTTTGTGCGCAAGCCTGTCGATTTCGGAGACCTTACGGAAAAACTCCAGCGGCTCCAGGCCTATTGGCTGGATGTCAATGAATCGATCGCGGCCGGTTGATACGCCCGCGTTGCGGGCCGCCCTTGCGGCCTGGGCGGGTTCCTGAGCGATGGCCGCGATGAAGGTTCAGATCACGCTGCGGACTCGCCTCGTCATCCTGGTGCTGGCCGCGATTGTTCCGCTGTTCGGCCTGTCCATCTTCAAGGCCGTCTACAACGCCGACGTCGCCGTCGAGCGGGCCATGACCGACCTGCAGTTCGCGGCCTCGCTGGCGGCCTCCAACCAGCAGCAGCTGGCCGAGACGGCGCGCCAGGTGCTCACCGCCGTCGTCCATGCGCCCGAGCTGCTGAGCGGCGAGGACGGCAAGACCGTCAAGGGCGGCAGGGGCGGCCGCTGCGACGACTACCTGGTGCAGCTGAACCGGCTGTTCCCGCTGTATGCCAACCTGGGCGTTGTGGGCATGGACGGCCGGGCCCTGTGCAACGGGATTCCCCATTCGACGCTGAACTACCTCGGTGACCGCGCCTATTTCCGCGAGGCCGTGGCGCGCCGCGAATTCGTGACCGGGGAATACATCGTGGGCCGCGCCACGGGCATACCCTCCATCACCTTCGCGCTACCCCTGCTGGACCGCGAGGGGCGGGTCGTGGTCGTGGCCTATGCCTCGGTCGACCTCGGTGAAATGGCGAAGACGGCGCTGGGCATCCAGCTGCCACCCGGCGCCGCGCTCGGCATCCACGACCGCAACGGCGTGCTGCTGGCCGGAAAACCGGCCCTGCCCATACGCGTGGGCCAGAAGGCGGCCAGCCCGGTGCTGCGCGAGGCGGTCAAAGCCATGAGGACGGGCACGGCCGACGGGCCGGACGGCTCGGGCAAGCGCCGGCTCTGGGCCTTCATGCCCAGCAGCGCCAATATGGGCGAGGCTTTTTTTGTGGCGGTCAGCCTGGATCACAACCTGGTGGTGGGCGCCACGCAGCGGCAGCTGTGGCTGGAGCTGGGCGTGCTGTCCCTGCTGGCTTTCCTGAGCGGCTTGCTCGCCTGGATGATGGGCGGGCGCGCCATCGTGGTCCCCACGCGCAACATCCTGGAGGCGACGCGGCGCATCCAGGACGGCCGGCTGGACGTGCGCATACCAGTCGCGGCGTCCGACGACGGCGGGGAATTTTCCCGGATCGCCGAAGGCTTCAACCGCATGGCCGAATCCCTGCAGAAGCACCGCGGGGCCCTGGAGGCGGAACTGGCGAACAGCGAGGCCATCCAGCACAGGCTGCAGGATGCCCAGCGCCTGGGGCGCATAGGCTATTGGCAGCTTGACGTGCGCAGCGAAGAGACCTGGTGGTCCGATGAGGTCTATGACGTGCTGGGGGTGGACAAGGCGACCTTTGCCACAAACCGCGATTCTTTTTTGCAGCTGATCCATCCCGGCGACCGCCAGGACTTCAAGGCCAGGCGCGACGCCGCCGTGGCGGCCGGCCTGCCGCTGGACGTCGAGTTCCGCATCATCACGGCCGCCGGCGAGCTGCGCTGGATCCACCTGGTGGGCCGCGCCCATGGGCCGCAGGACGGCCAGCCGGGCCAGGGACCGCGCCGCTCCGGCGTGCTCCAGGAGATCACCGACCGCAAGCGGGCGGAACTCGAAATCGCCCGCGGCACCGAGTTGCTCAACCGTACCGGCGAACTCGCGAAAATCGGCGGCTGGGAAATCCAGGCCGACACCATGGCGCCCTACTGGTCCCAGGAGATCTATCGCATCCACGACCTGGAGCCCGGGGCCAGGCTCAGCATAGGGCAGGCGATCCGGTCCTATGCGCCGGAGGCGCAGCCCACCGTCCGGGCCGCGGCCCAAGCAGCCCTTCTTCATGGCACGCCATGGGACCTGGAGCTGCCGCTCATCACCGCCAAAGGCCGGCGCATCTGGGTGCGCACGCGCGGCCGCGCGCTGCTGCGGGACGGCAAGGTCGTGCGCCTGGTCGGCGTGCTGCAGGACGTCACCGAGCAGCACCAGGCCCAGGAGCACCTGCGCCTGCTGGAATCCTGCGTCGCCCGCCTCAACGACATCGTGCTGATCACCGAGGCCGGGCCCATCGCCGCGCCGGGCCCGCGCATCGTCTTCGTCAACGATGCGTTCGAGCGCCGCACCGGCTACACGCGCGAGGAAGTGCTGGGCCAGACGCCGCGCCTGCTGCAGGGCCCCAAAACGCAGCGGGCCGAGCTGGACCGCATCCGCGCCGCGCTGCAGGCATGGCAGCCGGTGCGCGCCGAGCTGATCAACTACACCAAGAGCGGCCAGGAGTTCTGGCTGGACCTGGACATCGTGCCCATCACCGACGCCAAGGGCCGGTACACGCACTGGGTGGCGGTCGAGCGCGACATCACGCAACGCAAGCGGGCCGAACAGGCGCTGGTGGACAGCGAGCAGCGCTACGCCGCCCTGTTTGAAATGGCGCCGGTGCCCATGTGGGTGTATGACGTCACCACCAGGCGTTTCCTCAACGTCAACAAGGCGGCGGTGGACAGCTACGGCTACTCGGTGGAGGAATTCCTGGGCATGACCCTGTTCGACATCCGCCCCGAGGCCGAACGCTCGCGCCTGGAGCGCGCGCTGGGCGACGACTCGGTCGAGAGAAAGGGCGACTGGCAGCATCGCCGCAAGGACGGCTCGGTGTTTTCCGCCCATGCGGTGTCGCGGCCCATCCAATATGCCGGCGTGCCCGCGCGCTTTGTGCTGGCGATGGACATCACGGCCCAGCTCAAGGCCGAGCGCGACGTGCAGGAGCACCTGTTCACCCTGCAGCGCGCGGCCGACGCCGCCCAGGCCATTACCTGGCACCAGACGCTGGAGGGCACCATGCATGAGGTGGCCGAGCAGGCCCGCGGCGTGGTGGGCGCGCACCAGTCCATCGTCAGCCTGACCGTGAACAGCGACTGGAAGCAGGCCATCAACGCCCTGTCCCTGTCCGACAAATACGCGAAATACCGCGACCTCATCGAGCCGCCCGACGGCACCGGCATCTACGCCATGGTCTGCCAGACCAACCGTTCCATGCGCATGACGCAGGCCGAGCTCGAAGCCCATCCGCGCTGGCGCGGCTTCGGCAACTATGCCGACAAACATCCCCCCATGCGCGGCTGGCTGGCCGTGCCGCTGACCGGGCGCGACGGCCGCAACATCGGTTTGCTGCAGCTGTCCGACAAGTACGAGGGCGAGTTCACGCAGCAGGACGAATACGTCGCGCTCGAGCTGGCCCAGCTGGCGTCCATCGCCATCGAGAACGCCCGCCTGCTGGAGGAAGTCAGCCAGCTCAACACCGGGCTGGAGCAAAAAGTGGCCGAGCGCACGCTGGCGCTGGAACGCCAGCAGGCCCTGTTCCGCGGCCTGGCCGAGCAGGCGCCCCAGGTGGTGTGGACCATCAACCCCGACGGCGCGGCCACTTATTTCAACCGCGCCTGGTTCGAGCTGGTGGGCGGCAAGCTCGAGGACTGGACCGGCACGCAGTGGTTCTCCGTGATCCATCCCGAGGACCTTCCCGAGGTCAAGGCCACCTGGGAGACCGCCAGGGCCGCGCAGTCGCCCTTCATGGGCATACGCCGCGTGCTGGCCCGCGACGGCAGCTGCCACACCATGTCCTACCGCGCCTCGCCCGTCATCGACGAGCAGGGCCGGGTGGCCTTCTGGGTCGGCATAGACGCCGACATCACCGAGATCAAGGCCATCGAAGCCGCGCTGCGGCTGTCCAACCATGAGCTCGAGGCGTTTTCCTACTCTGTCTCGCACGACCTGCGTTCGCCGCTCAACACCGTGGACGGCTTCAGCCGCCTGCTGGCCAAGCAGCTGGGCGCCAATGCGGGCGACAAGGTCGCGCACTACCTGTCGCGCATCCAGGCCGGCGTGGCGCAGATGGGGCAGTTGATCGAAGACCTGCTGTCGCTGGCGCAGGTCTCGCGCGCGCCGCTGAGCAACAAGTCGGTGGACCTGTCGGCCCTGGCGCACAGCATCATGGACGACTGGCAGGCGCGCGACCCCGACCGCAAGGCGGTGATCAGCATCGAAAAAGGCCTGAGGGCGCACGGCGACGCGCGCCTGGTCCGCGTGGTCATGGAAAACCTGCTCGGCAATGCCTGGAAGTTCAGCTCCCACGAGGCGGTGACCGAGATCACCGTCGGCCACACGCAGGACGCCGCGGGGCTTCCCGTGTACTTCGTGCGCGACAACGGCGCCGGTTTTGACATGGCCTACGCCGACAAGCTTTTTAACCCCTTCCAGCGCCTGCATGCCGCGTCGGAGTTTCCCGGTACCGGCATAGGCCTGGCCACCTCCAGCCGGGTCATCAAACGCCACGGCGGCAGGCTGTGGGCGGAGTCCTCGCCGGGCCACGGCGCGACCTTCTTCTTCACCCTGCCGAAAACCCCGCATACGCCATGATGTGTCCTGATGTGACGCAATGTGTCTCCGGCGGGATTAATTACCTTGGCAGAAGTGTGTTTTGACGTCTTTTCTGCTGTTTTTACTAGGGTTTGATACATCGAATTGATTAAAATGCGAAAAATGCCAAAAACAATCCTTTACGAGACTGACCATGCGTGAACCCAAGTCTTTCGAGGCCGCCATCACCGCTTCGGATTTCTCGAGCGAGGATTACTGCGGCACCAGCTATGCGGCCAAGCTGCTGGGCCTGTCCGTCGCCACCGTGCAATCGCTGGTGGAAAAAGGCGAGATCGAGGCCTGGAAAACGCTGGGCGGCCATCGCCGCATCGCGCTGCAATCCATCAATGCCTACCTGGCCAAGAACAGCCCGCAACTCTCGCGGGCCGACACCGACCCCAAGCACCGCCTGCGCGTGCTGATGGTGGAAGACGACGAAAACACCCGCGAGCTGTATCGCTGCCAGTTCGAGGACTGGGACCTGCCGGTCGACTGCACCTGGATGCCGTCGGCACTCGAAGCCATGATGGACATCGCGAGCATGCGGCCCGACCTGTTGATCACCGACCTGTCCATGCCCGGCGTCGACGGCATCGAGATGCTCAAGGCCTGCAAGCGCAACCTGCAGCTCGCCGACATGCAGATCGTGGTCATCAGCGGCCTGGCGCCCGAGGCCGTCCAGGCCCGCGGCGGGTTGCCGCCCGAAGCCCATTTGCTGCAAAAGCCGATCAACTTTGACTGGCTGCATGGCTATGTCACGGCCTTGGTGACGGCTAACCGCAAGTGGAGACACTAGCCCCCACGCTTGCTCACTGCGTGTAGCCGCTGCCCCCCGAGGGGGCTGCTGCGCCTGCGGCCCGGCAAAGCCGGTTCCGCGGCCCCTGCTGGTGGAAGAGAGTCGCTAGCCTTCTTCCTGCCGTTACGCTGAAACTGCGCCGCTGAAGCGGTAAATGCCGTCGGCATCCAGCCGGCGCGTGAGCTTTTTGTCGAACCACAGCGCATGCAGATGCGCCACCGCTTCGCCCATGGCGAAGGTGGTCTGGTGCAGGTCCAGCTTGCGGGGGAACATGATGGGCAGGATGTCGGCGGCGCTGCAGGGGGCGGCTTCGCAGGCCTGCATGACTTCGGCCAGGCGGTCGCGGTGGTGGTCGTGCAGCTGGCCTACGCGGGTGTGCAGGCCGCGGAACGGTTTTCCGTGGGAGGGCAGCACCAGCGTGTCCTTGTCCAGCGGCAGGAATTTGTCGATCGAGTCCAGGAACAGCGTGAGCGAGTTGGCTTCGGGCTCCAGGTCGTAGACGCTCACATTGGTGGAAATGCGCGGCAGCACCATGTCGCCGCTGATCAGCGTGCCGGTCTGTTCGCAATGCAGGGCGATGTGTTCAGGCGCGTGGCCATAGCCGCTGATGCAGCGCCAGTCGCGCCCGCCTATGCGCACTGTCATGCCGTCCATGATGCGCACGTAGCTGGCCGGCACCGCGGGCACCATGCCCGGGTAGTAGCTGGCGCGGCCGCGGATTTTCTCGATGGCCTCCGGGTCCACCAGGCCGTGCGAGGCAAAAAAGCGCGCCGCGCTCTCGCCGCCGAAACCCGTGGTGCTTTGCGAGCCTATGCGCGCCGAGTGGTAGTCGGTGGCGCTGACCCACAACCTGCAGGCCCAGCGCTCGCACAGCCACGAGGCCAGGCCGATATGGTCGGGGTGCATGTGGGTCACGATGACGCGCAGCACCGGCAGGCCTTCGAGCTGCGTAGCGAAAATCTCTTCCCACTGGGCCTTGGACTCCTCCCGGCTGATGCAGCAGTCGACGATGGTCCAGCCCTGGAGCTTGGCGCCCGCCTGGTTCGGGTCGTCGATCTCGTCGCGCAGCAGCCACAGGTTGATATGGTCCAGCGCGAAGGGCAGGGCCATGCGTATCCACTTCACGCCGGGCGCCACCTCCAGCGTCGCGCCCGAGGCGGGCAGGGTGTCGCCGAAGGGGTAGTGCAGTTGCTGTTCAAGGAGGTTCATGGCAATATTCGGGGTATATTTGACGTTTACGTAAACGTCATGTTCAGCCATTGTAGGGACCGCGCCTGTTTCGCGCTGTCGCCCCCGTTTACGCAGGACTTCACCCACCACCATGGCCACCACCTACACCATCAGCGACCTGGCAAAAGAGTTCGACCTGACCACGCGCGCCATGCGGTTCTATGAAGACATGGGCCTGCTGCAGCCGCAGCGCGAAGGGGCGGGCGGGCGCAACCGCGTCTACACCGCGCGCGACCGCACCCGGCTCAAGCTCACGCTGCGCGCCAAGCGTTTGGGCCTGTCGCTGACAGAGGCCAAGGAAATCATCGACATGTACGACAGCCCGCGCGACACCGGGCCGCAGCTGCGCAAGTTCCTCGCCATCCTGGCGCAGCACCGCGCACAGCTGGAGGAGCAGATGACCGAATTGCAGGGCAACCTCGAGGAGGTGAAAACGCATGAGCGCGAGGCCAAGGCGCTGCTGGCGAAACTTGAGAAGGCGAGGCAGGCGGCGTAGCGATGACCTGCTTTGCGCCCAGCCCCATGACGATCGATTCCCTGCGCCGCGCGGCCCTGGTCCTGTTCGCGGTGGGCCTGCCCGCCCTCGCGGCGGCCCAACAAGGCTGCACCGCTTCATTCCTCAACCCCCAGCAGCGATTTCCGTTCAACGAAGCGCGGGCGGCCGGTGCGCCGGCGGTGTTCGGCCCTGGCCTGCCATTGGAGAATGTGACGTATCGCGTTGCCGGGGATCCGCAAGCCCATTCGCTCGAGGAGTACCTGGCCCGTTTCTGCACGACGGGACTTCTCGTCTTGCATGAGGACCGGATCGTCTATGAGCGATACCTGCAGGGAACAGGCGCCCAGGACGCGCTGCACTCGGCGTCCATGTCGAAGACGATCCTGTCACTGCTGGTCGGCGTGGCGGTTGCGGAAGGCAAGCTGACGCTGGGCACCACCGTCAGGCAGGTCTTGCCCGGCTTCGAAGCCAGCGCATTTGCCGACGACACGGTGGAGGATCTGCTGCGGATGGCCACCTCGGCCAAACTTCATGCCGCCTACGGGGCGGGCGCGATATCGGACAACCGCGCGACCGACCCCACCGTCTCGCCGCGCCAGAGCATGCGGCGCTACCTGCAGGAGAGGGCGGACCGATCGCCCGCCGGCAAGACTTTCAGCTACAACGGCGCGGTGACCGCCTTGCTCGGCCTCATGCTGAGCGAGCGTACCGGCATGAGCAACACCGCGTATCTCGAGGACAGGATTTGGTCGCGCCTCGGGGCCGAGGGCAGCGGCTTCTGGATCAAGAATTTTCACGGCGAGGAGGGCGTCCAAGGCCAGTTCGCCGCGCGCCTGCGCGACTACGGCCGGCTGGGGGCGCTGGTGCTGAATCGGGGGCAGGCGGCCGGCGGGCAGCTCGTGCCCGCCGCATGGATCGACGAGATGGTTGTGCTGTGGCCGGACAAACCGCAGCCCAAAGGGGCCCCGTTTTATGGGTTGCACGTCTGGATACCGCAGGCGGCCGGCGGCCGGTCCTTTTTCTGGGGCGTCGGCGGCCAGAATATCTTTGTCGATCCCGTCGCTCGCATGGTGATCGTGCATACGGGTAATTCGCGGGAAGCCCAATTTGCCGGCGACGCCCATCTCTTTCCTCTTCGGGACGCGATCGCCCGCACGCTCAGGTCGCGGACGACCCCTTCACCGCCCTTGGACAGCGCTTCCGCCAGCAGGCATAATTGACGTTTACGTAAACGTCAACCAAAACCGACGCCTCCCCGCCTTCCATCCTGCTAAGGGCCACCCCATGGACGCACCCGCCGCTCCCTCCGCGCTGTTCCGCCGCATCGAAGCCAGCTTTTTACGCCAGGGCCTGATGCGGCACCTGGGCGCGCGCCTGCTGCGCGTGGAGCCGGGCCTGTGCGAAGTGGCGCTGCCCTGGTCGGACAACGTGACCCAGCAGCAGGGCAGCTTTCACGGCGGCGCCATGGGCGCGCTGGCCGACATCGCCGGCGGTTATGCGGCCCTCACCGTGGCCGCCGAAGACAGCGAAGTCACCACGGTCGAATACAAGATCAACTTCATGGCCGCCTTCCGGGACGGCGAGCTGCGCGCCCTGGGCCGCGTCGCCAGGGCCGGCAAGCGCATCATCGTCACCACCGCCGAGGTCACGCACTTCGCTCCGGACGGCAAACAAAGCGCCTGCGCCCTGATGCAGCAGACCCTGGTGCCCGTGCCCAAGACCTACTGATCCATCTATCTATCCCCACAATCCAGCCTTTAAAGGACGCCCACCATGACCAACATGCCCGGACTCAATTTCCAGCTCGGTGAAGACATAGACGCCCTGCGCGACGCGGTGCGCGAATTCGCCCAGGCCGAGATCGCCCCGCGCGCGGCCGAGGTCGACCGCAGCGACCAGTTCCCCATGGACCTCTGGCCCAAGATGGGCGCGCTGGGCGTGCTGGGCATCACCGTGGGCGAGGAATACGGCGGCGCCAACATGGGCTACCTGGCCCACATGATCGCCATGGAAGAGATCAGCCGTGCCAGCGCCTCGGTGGGCCTGTCCTACGGCGCGCACAGCAACCTCTGCGTCAACCAGATCAAGCGCAACGGCAGCGACGAGCAGCGCAAAAAATACCTGCCCAAGCTCATCAGCGGCGAACACGTGGGGGCGCTCGCCATGAGCGAGCCCGGCGCCGGCAGCGACGTCATCAGCATGAAGCTCAAAGCCGAGGACAAGGGCGGCTATTACCTGCTCAACGGCAGCAAGATGTGGATCACCAACGGCCCCGACGCCGACACCCTGGTGGTCTACGCCAAGACCGAACCCGAGCTCGGCGCGCGCGGCGTCACCGCCTTCCTGATCGAAAAAGGCATGAAGGGCTTTTCCGTCGCGCAAAAGCTCGACAAGCTCGGCATGCGCGGCAGCCACACCGGCGAGCTGGTCTTCAACAACGTCGAGGTGCCGGCCAGCCAGATCCTGGGCGGCCTCAACAGCGGCGCCAAGGTGCTCATGAGCGGCCTCGATTACGAGCGCGCCGTGCTCACCGGCGGCCCGCTGGGCATCATGCAGTCCGTCATGGACAGCGTCGTGCCCTACATCCACGACCGCAAGCAGTTCGGCCAGAGCATAGGCGAGTTCCAGCTCATCCAGGGCAAGGTCGCCGACATGTACACCGTGCTGCAGGCCGGCCGCGCCTTCGCCTACACCGTCGCCAAAAACCTCGACTTATTGGGCGTCGAACACGTGCGCCAGGTCCGCAAGGACTGCGCCTCCGTCATCCTCTGGTGCGCCGAAAAAGCCACCTGGATGGCCGGCGAGGGCCTGCAGATCCACGGCGGCAACGGTTACATCAACGAATACCCGCTGGGCCGCCTCTGGCGCGACGCCAAGCTCTATGAAATCGGGGCCGGCACCAGCGAAATCCGCCGCATGCTGATTGGGCGCGAGCTGTTCGCCGAGACCATGTGAGGCCGGTGCCCATGCCGGTGATGCATCAGAGCGTGAAATGGGTTCTTGTGCTCGCGCTGGTCGCGCTTCTCGGCGCGTGCGAGAAAGACGAGCCCCTGCCCAACAACGCCGCGTCTGTCGAAGCGGACGCCAGCTTCGAATGCCCTGTCCCCGAATCGTTGCGGGGAAAGGTGACGAACGTTCTTGTGGAAGGCTCAAGAATCGGGGAACCGAGCGGGAACGAGCTCGCCCTGGAGGGCAGTTTTGTGGCCTACACCGTGGGCCTTACCTTGCAGGATGGCTCCAGCGCCAGCATCCAGCTTGACGACACCCTGCATTTCAGCGCCAAGGGCCTGGCGCATCACACGGCCTGCGAACAGTTCAAATGGAAAAGCCTGGGAAACCTCACCCTGTTTGAGTACCTTCACGGCGGCGCAAACCCCTATCCCGCCCAGCAGCTGATGTACTCGCGAGGCGCCACGCCCAACTTCAGGAACCTGTATCCCCTTTTCGGCAAAGGTGCGGCCGACTTCTATGAAAGCCAGGGCGAGCGCTGCCTGGCGGGGCTGGTCAAAGGTGACGGTGAAGTGCAGCGATGGTGTTACCAGGACGGCAAGCTGCATCTCACCCGCAAGATGCTGGATGCCTCGGTTGCCGGCAGCGAGTACCGGTTTGTCTGTGATTTCTCCGGCGAAGGCCCCTTGCTGGTCGACGCATCGATCATGAAAGCAGCCGGGCCGGACCGCAGCCCGCCGGGGGCCGACAGCGACCAGCTCGCCACCGATTTCAGGGAAAAATGCCTGGCCGAGAAAGCGCTTTTGAAGGCGAGGGCCCTCGATGAAAGCTGACCTCCCGCCACTTTCGGCTACTTCCCAGCCGCTTTCCGGCGGCATTCCCGCCGGCAGGTGAAAATACGCCCATGACCACCTCTCTCCAAGACCTTTTTGCCCATAACCGTGCCTGGGCCGCGCAGATGGAGGCCGAACGGCCCGGCTTCTTCACCGGCCTGGTGAAGCAGCAGACGCCCAGGTACATGTGGATAGGCTGCTCCGACAGCCGCGTGCCCGCCAACCAGATCACCGGCCTCGAACCCGGCGAGGTGTTTGTGCACCGCAACGTCGCCAACATCGTCGTGCACTCCGACCTCAACGCGCTCTCGGCCATCCAGTTCGCGGTCGAGCGCCTCAAGGTCAAAGACATCATGGTCGTCGGTCACTACGGCTGCTCCGGCGTGCAGGCCGCGCTCGAAGGCGCGCGCATTGGCCTGGCCGACAACTGGCTCCGCCACATCCAGGACGTGCGGCACCGGCATCGCCAGCTGCTCGACAGCCTGCCCGAGGACGTGCGCGCCCAGGCCCTGTGCGACATCAACGTCATCGAGCAAGTCGTCAACGTCTCGGTCAGCACCGTCATGGTCGACGCCTGGGCGCGCGGCCAGGAAGTCACCGTGCACGGCTGGGCCTTCGGTGTGCATGACGGCCTGCTGCAGGACTTGCAGATGAGCATCGCCGGGCCCGAGCAGCTCGACATGCTCTATAGCAAGGCCATAGACCGCGTCTGGGACGTGTGGATGGCCCGCGTGGGCGGCGGCACGCAGCAGCAACTGGTCTAAAGAGGCCGGCCGCCATGTTCCCGCAGCGCCTGGACTCGAGCATCGCCTACGACATCGCCAAGGCGATGATGGACGGCTTCAACCGCCACTACCAGCTGTTCCGCACCGAGTCCGCGCGCGCCAAGCACCGCTTTGAGACGGCCGACTGGCACGGCCAGCAGCGCGCCCAGCGCGAGCGCATCGAGTTCTACGACCTGCGCGTGCGCGAGGCCTCCACCCGGCTGGAGCGCGAATTCAAGGCCGGCGAGCAGCCCATGGACGTCTGGCAGCAGGTCAAGCTGCATTACATAGGCCTGCTGGTCAACCACCACCAGCCCGAGCTTGCCGAGACCTTCTTCAACTCGGTCACCACCAAGATCCTGCACCGCAGCTACTTCCAGAACGACTTCATCTTCGTGCGCCCGGCCGTCAGCACCGAGTACATCGAAAACGAGGAACCCACCGCCCAGCCCACCTACCGCGCCTACTACCCCACGCGCGACAATATGCGTGACGTGCTGCTGCAGCTGGTGCGCGACTTCGACCTGCGCCTGCCCTTTGAAGACCTGGAGCGCGACGCCGGTTATGTGCTCGAAGCCATCAGCGAGCGCTTCGCCGACGTCAAGCTGCGCGCCAACTTCCAGATCCAGGTGCTCACCAGCCTGTTCTTTCGCAACAAGGGCGCTTACGTCGTCGGCAAGATCATCAACGGCTTCAACGAAGTTCCCTTCGCGCTGCCGGTGCTGCACAACAAGGCCGGCAAGCTGGTCATAGACGCGGCTTTGTTCGGCGAAGACGATTTGCTGATCCTTTTCAGCTTCGCGCGCGCCTACTTCATGGTCGACATGGGCATTCCCTCGGCCTATGTGCAGTTTTTGCGCAGCATGATGCCGCACATGCCGCGCGCCGAAATCTACAACGCGCTGGGCCTGGCCAAGCAGGGCAAGACGCTGTTTTACCGCGACTTTTTGTATCACCTGCGCCATTCCACCGACAAGTTCCGCATCGCGCCCGGCATCAAGGGCATGGTCATGCTGGTGTTCGACCTGCCGTCCTTTCCCTATGTCTTCAAGGTCATCAAGGACTACTACCCGCCGCAGAAAGACACCACGCGCGAGCAGATCAAGGGCAAGTACCTGCTGGTCAAGCAGCACGACCGCGTGGGCCGCATGGCCGACACCCAGGAATACAGCGAGGTCGCCTTCCCGCGCGACCGCTTCGACGACGAGCTCATCGCCGAGATCGAAAAATTCGCGCCCAGCCAGCTCGAGATCAGCGACCGCGACGGTGACGGCCAGACCGAGGTCATCATCAAGCACGTCTACATCGAGCGCCGCATGATCCCGCTGAACATCTACCTGCAGGAAGCCTTCGACGCCGGCGTCAGCGAGCCCGCCGCCAAGGACCAGATAGAGCGCGCCGTCGTCGAGTACGGCAACGCCATCAAGGACCTGGTGGCCGCCAACATCTTCCCCGGCGACATGCTCTGGAAGAACTTCGGCATCACGCGCCACGGCAAGGTCGTGTTCTACGACTACGACGAGATCGAATACATCACCGACTGCAATTTCCGCAAAGTGCCCGCCGCCCGCAACGAAGAAGACGAGATGAGCGGCGAGGTCTGGTACTCCGTCGGGCCCAAGGACGTGTTCCCCGAAACCTTCGAGCCCTTTCTGCTCGGCAACGACGCGGTGCGCGAGGTTTTCATGAAACACCATGCCAACCTGCTGGACGCCGACTTCTGGCAAAAACACCAGGCCCGCATCCAGGCCGGCCATGTGCACGATGTTTTCCCCTACGAGCGCGAAAAGCGCTTTATCGCGCTGCACAGCCCCGGCGAGGCCCACGATGAAGTGCTGACCCAGCTGCCGCCTGAGCCGGCCCTTACCGGGCTCAGCGGCCTCACTCCTTAAACACACACACCACCTGAAAGGACTCCCTCATGTCTGACTCCATCGTTATCCTCGGCGCGGCCCGCACCCCCATGGGCGGCTTCCAGGGCGACTTCACCAGCCTCTCGGCCCACGACCTGGGCGGCGCCGCCATCAAGGCCGCGATTGAACGCGCCGGCATCGCCCCTGAAAAAGTCGACGAAGTGCTGTTCGGCAACTGCCTGATGGCCGGCCAGGGCCAGGCCCCGGCGCGCCAGGCCGGCTTCAAGGGTGGCCTGCCCGCCAGCGTCGGTGCGGTCACGCTCTCCAAGATGTGCGGCTCCGGCATGGAAGCAACCATGCTGGCCCACGACCAGCTCGTCGCCGGCAGCCGCGACGTGATGGTCTCGGGCGGCATGGAAAGCATGACCAACGCGCCGCACCTGCTGCTCAAGGGCCGCAGCGGCATCCGCATTGGCCACGACCGCATCTATGACCACATGATGCTGGACGGCCTGGAAGACGCTTACGAACCCGGCCGCGCCATGGGCACCTTCGGCGAGCAGTGCGCCGAGAAATACCAGTTCACGCGCGAAGCGCAGGACGCCTTCGCCACCGCCAGCGTCAACCGCGCCAAGGCCGCCACCGAATCCGGTGCCTTCAAGGCCGAGATCACCCCCGTCACCGTCAAGGGCCGCAGCGGCGACACGGTGATCTCCATCGACGAAGGTCCGGGCAAGGTCAAGCTCGACAAGATCCCCACGCTCAAGCCCGCCTTCAAGAAAGACGGCACCATCACCGCCGCCTCCAGCTCCTCCATCAATGACGGCGCGGCCGCCCTGGTGCTGGCCCGTGAATCGACGGCCAAAGAACTGGGCGCCAAGCCCATCGCCCGCATCGTCGGCCATGCCACCTTCGCGCAGCAGCCCGAGTGGTTCACCACCGCACCGGTGGGCGCCGTCAACAAGCTGCTCAAGAAAATCGGCTGGAGCGTCAAGGACGTGGACCTCTGGGAAGTCAACGAAGCCTTCGCCGTCGTGCCCATGGCCGCGATGAAAGAACTCGGCATCAGCCACGACATCATCAACGTCAACGGCGGCGCCTGCGCGCTGGGCCACCCGATTGGCGCATCGGGCGCCCGCATCATCGTCACGCTGATCCATGCGCTCAAGGCGCGCGGCCTCAAGAAGGGCATCGCCACGCTCTGCATAGGCGGCGGTGAAGGCACGGCACTGGCGGTGGAGCTGGTGTGAGCAGGGACCAGCCCGAGCTCTCGCCCGCCGAGCTCGCGCAGCGCATAGACAGCTTCTGGCTGCGCTTTCGCGAAGGCGAGGCGGCGCTGGTCCGCAAGCCGGTGCGCGAGCAGGTCGAAGAAATCAACAATGTGCTTGAAGAGGATCTGGACGGCCTGGCGCTCGAAATGATGGCCGAAGACGGCGACCAGCGGATCGAGATGATCGCCACCGCCCACGGCGCCAAGGAGCGCTTCCCGCTGCTCATGGATTTTGTGAAGCGCGCGCCGCCCCTGCAGCACTACAGCCTCAGCGCCTTCCGCACGCGCACCGAGCAGCCCGACTTCCCCATGCGCATGGGCGACTTTGAACTCGCGACTTCCGACATCCTGGTAGGCCATTTCGCCGACGAGGGCCAGGTCGGCATCGAAGTCATGTTCGACCGCGAGCTGCCCAGCGACATGCTGGACCACGCCCGCAACATGGCCTTCATCATGCTGGACCATGTGCTCGGTGAATACGACTTCGCGATCAAGGTCGGTGCGGTGGATTTTGTGGAAGGCTTTTCCGGCGAAGTCCTGCATTCCACGCCGCTGCACCAGTTCGCCGCCGTGCTCGACGGCTTCTGGGCCGGCGAACTCGGGCATACGGGCCTATTTCCGAGTGGTGCCAGCGGTGAAGACAACTGGACCACGCTGACCATCGCTTTTGAAAGCGACGGCGAAGGCAACCATTCGATTGTCTCCGTCAACAACAGCGCCAATGCCGTCGCCGCGCGTCCCGACCTCGGCCATGCCGTTGAGCTGCGCCTGCCCGCGCACGACCATGCGACGCTGGACGCCGCGCGCGACCTGCAGGACCAGATCGCCACCCGCCTTGAAGTCCAGCATGCCGGCATCCTGTCGCACACCATGCTGCGCAACGGCGAACGCATGGCCAACTACTATGTCGGCGATGTGCAGGCCGCGCTGGCGCTGATAGAAGCCGGCGTGCGCGACGCTTTCCTGGCCGACAGCGAAGTGTCCAGCGAGTTCGACCCCTCGTGGTCGCGCTACTTCGAGTTCGCGGGTTAGCCATGAAAGTGCTTGTCATAGGCGCATCGCGCGGCATAGGGCTTGAGTTCGCCCGCCAGTACCTGGCCGAAGGTGCGGAGGTCATTGCCACCGCGCGCGACGACGAGGGCCTGCAGCGCCTCAAGGGCCTGGGCGCCAAGGCCTTGCGCCTGGACGTGGCCCAGCCCACCAGCATCAGCGGCCTGGCCTGGCTGCTCGACGGTGAGGAAATCGACATTGCCCTCTATGTGGCCGGCGTCTTCCCGCACGGCGATGCACTGGCCCCGCCCACGCGCGAGGCCTTTGACCATGCCATGCACACCAATGTGCTGGGCGCCATGCAGGCCATCCCGCAGGTCGCACCCCTGGTCGAGGCGGTGCGCGGCGGCGGTGGACGTTTTGCGTTTATCAGCAGCGCCATGGCCAAGATAGACGGCGTCGACAGCAGCCGCGGCTGGGTCTACCGCGCCAGCAAGGCCGCGCTCAATATGGTGGTGGCCTCGGCCCAGCACGACTACCCCAAGGCCATCATGGTCGCGCTGTCTCCGGGCTGGGTGCAGACCGACATGGGCGGCAGCGGCGCGCCGCTCACTACAGTGCAAAGCGTGACCGCCATGCGCGCCACGTTGGCCGGGCTCAAGCCCGAGCACAAGGGTGCTTTCCTCGATTACGACGGCCGCCGCTTCGGCGCCTGGTAAGCCTTTCACGGTTTTCGTTTTTTCACATTCATCGCAAGGCACACCATGCTGCTCAACCAGGACCAGGAAATGATCCGCGACGCGGTCCGCGCGTTCGCCAAAGAAGAACTCTGGCCCCATGCCGCGCGCTGGGACAAGGAGCACCACTTCCCCGTTGAGGCCCACAAAGGCCTGGCTGCGCTGGGCGCCTACGGCATCTGCGTGCCCGAGGAGTTTGGCGGCGCCAACCTCGACTACCTCACGCTGGCCCTGGTGCTCGAAGAAATCGCCGCCGGCGACGGTGGCACCAGCACCGCCATCAGCGTCACCAACTGCCCCGTCAACGCCATCCTGATGCGCTACGGCAATGCGCAGCAGAAAAAGCAGTGGCTGACAAAACTCGCGCAAGGCGAAATGTTGGGCGTCTTCTGCCTGACCGAGCCGCATGTGGGCAGCGATGCCTCTTCGCTGCGCACCACGGCCGTCAAAGAGGGTGACGAATATGTGATCAACGGCGTCAAGCAGTTCATCACCAGTGGCAAGAATGGCCACGCCGCCATCGTCATCGCAGTCACCGACAAGGGCGCCGGCAAAAAAGGCATGAGTGCCTTTATCGTGCCCACCAGTGCGCCCGGTTATGTGGTCGCGCGCCTGGAAGACAAGCTGGGCCAGCATTCCAGCGACACCGCGCAGATCAATTTCGACAACTGCCGCATCCCGGCCGAGAACCTGATAGGCAGCGAAGGCGAGGGTTACAAAATCGCCCTGGGCGCGCTCGAAGGCGGGCGCATAGGCATCGCCGCGCAAAGCGTGGGCATGGCGCGCAGCGCATTCGAGTTCGCCCTCGACTATGCGAAAGAGCGGCAGAGCTTTGGCACCGCCATCTTCAACCACCAGGCCGTGGGTTTTCGCCTGGCCGAGTGCGCGACCAGAATCGAGGCCGCGCGCCAGCTGATCTGGCACGCCGCCAGCCTGCGCGACGCCGGCCTGCCCTGCCTCAAGGAAGCCGCCATGGCCAAGCTGTTTGCCAGCGAAATGGCCGAACAGGTCTGCAGCGTGGCGATCCAGACCCTGGGGGGTTATGGCTATGTCAACGACTTCCCGGTCGAACGTATTTACCGGGACGTGCGCGTGTGCCAGATCTACGAAGGCACCTCCGACGTCCAGAAGATCATCATCCAGCGGGCCCTGGCCTGAGGAGACAACAAGATGCCCATCACCAAAGGATTCCGCGCCCTGGTCGACGAGGCCATGGCTCAGGTCAAGACTTACAGCGTTGGCGAGGTCAAGGCGCGCCTGAACGACCCCAAGGTGCAGATCGTCGACATCCGCGACGTGCGTGAACTCAGCGCCGGCACCGTCGTCGGCAGCTACCACGCGCCGCGCGGCATGCTCGAGTTCTGGGTGGACCCGGCCTCGCCCTACCACAAGCCCCTGTTCGCCGACGAGGGCAAGGAGTTCATCCTGTTCTGCGGCGCGGGCTGGCGCAGCGCCCTGGCCACCAAAACCCTGCAGGACATGGGCATGCGCAATGTTGCCCATATCGACGGTGGTTATGCCGAATGGGTCAAGCAGGGCGCACCCATTGAAACGCTCGAAGACCGGGAAAAGCGCAAGGCCCGCGCCAACAGTTGCGGTTGATGCCGAATCCGCTGCCGTCCCAGCCATGCCCCTGCGGCCGCGCAGGCACGGCCCGAAAGCCCTTGCTGTTTGCCCAATGCTGCGGCCGCTACCTCGACCAGTTTGACGCGGCCCCCGCACCCGACGCCGAGTCGCTGATGCGCTCGCGTTACACGGCCTTTGTGGCCGAGCGTGCCGATTACCTGCTCGCCACCTGGCATGCCAGTCACAGGCCGGCGTCCATTGACTTTGACCCCGGTACCAAATGGCTGGGCCTCGAAGTGCGCAACCACCGACAGCTCGACGCCACGCATGCCGAAGTCGAATTTGTCGCGCGCCAGAAAAGCCCGGGCAGCCCGGCCGTGCGGCTGCATGAGCGCAGCCGCTTCGTGCACGAAGCTGGCCGTTGGTACTATGTGGACGGCGACATCCAGTAGCCGATCACTGAGGGGGAGGGCACATGTTCAACCAGACCGTGCGCGGCATGTACTGCCTGCGCTGCAGCAGCCGCAAAGTGGTGCGGGGTAATTTTGAAGCCGGGCGCTTTTATCCCCTGCGCGGCGTGCTGCGTTCGCTGCTCAGCAAGCCCGTGCTTTTGCAAAACCCGCATGCGCATGCCTGCATGGACTGCGGCCTGGCCTGGAACGAGGTAGACCCCCTTGAACTGCGCAAAAACCTGCGCAGCTACGGCCTGTCGCCGCACAGCACCGGCGTGATGGATGTGGTGAACGGCGAGTCGCCGGATATCCGCTTGTGACACAGGCCGTGAAGCCCCGGAGGCGCCGCATCACCGCTGTGCTGGCGCTGGTGATGCTTCTGCTCGGCATTTGGACTGTCATCGTCGAGCCGCGCTGGGTCGCCCACCGCGAAATCAGTGAAGCCGTCCCCAACTGGAAAGGCCCGCCCAAGCTCAAGGTGGCCGTCGCCGCCGACTGGCATTTCAGCAAACGCCCGCTGTGGCGCGTCATGACGCTGGAGCGCGCCCGTGCCATCGTGGCCGAGATCAACGCCGCCCAGCCCGACGTCATCCTGCTGCCCGGCGACTTTCTTGCAGACCGCGACTACCAGCCCGAGATTGCCGCCACGCCCGAAGACGAGATTGCCCAGGTGCTGGGCGGGCTCAAGGCTAGGCTGGGCGTCTACGCCGTCATGGGCAACCATGACTGGTGGCATGACGGCGCGAAGTTCACCGCCGCCTTCCAGCGCGCCGGCATCCAGGTGCTGGAGAACCAGGCCGCGCCCCTGCCCGGCACCGCCCTGTGGGTGGTCGGCGTGGGCGACGACCATACCGGCCATTCCGACCCGGTGCGTGCCATGGCCGGGGTGCCCAAAGGCGCGCAGGCCCTGGTCTTGATGCACGAGCCGGCCAGCCTGTTTGACTTGCCGCCCGTGCGTGGCCTCATCGTGGCCGGCCACACGCATGGCGGCCAGGTCAGCCTGCCTTTCATTGGCGCGCCCATAGTGCCCGGCGCCGGCCCGCGCGACTGGGCCTACGGCTGGGTGGAGCACGGCGACAATCGCATGTACATCACCAGCGGCCTGGGCGTCAGCATACTGCCCGTGCGCTTCAATATGCGGCCGGAGTGGGTGATGTTCACGCTCGCCGCCCCGGCAAAACCTGAACTGGACATGAAAGCGGAACCATGAAATTCGATGCGGTGTTATTCGACTGTGACGGCGTGCTGGTCGACAGCGAACCCATTACCAACGGCGTGCTGCGCGACATGCTCGAAGAGCGCGGCTGGAAGCTCAGCCCCGCCGAATGCATGCGCATCTTTGTCGGCAAGGCCGTCAAGGACGAAGCCGCGCTGATCGCCGCCAACACCGGCAGCCCCGTGACGGAAGAGTGGATGGTCCAGTTCCGCGAGCGCCGCAACCAGGGCCTGATGCGCGACCTCAAGGCCATCAGCGGCGCCGTCGATGCCATCGCCAAGGTCCACGCGCTTTACAACGGCCGTATCGCTTGCGCCTCGGGCGCCGACCGCTTCAAGGTCGAGCTGCAGCTTGAAAAGTGCGGTTTGATGCCCTTCTTCAAGGGCCGCATCTTCAGCGGCCACGAACTGCCGCGCTCCAAACCTTTCCCCGACGTCTACCTGGCCGCCGCCGCGGCCCTGGGCGTGGACCCGAAACGCTGCGCCGTCGTTGAAGACACCGTGACCGGCGTCACCGCCGGCGTGGCGGCCGGCTGCACCGTGTTTGGCTACAGCCCGTCTGAAATGGGCCATGACGCCCCGAATGCGCTTAAAGCCAGCGGCGCATCCCAGGTGTTTACCGACATGGCGGACCTGGCGTCCTTGTTAGGCTGAAATATTTCGGACAGGCATGTCGATTCCGGCCCGCCCCGTTCGTCGTCAAGGTGTCATCAACCACTTTTCGAAGGAAACACCATGAAATACCTCTGCCTCGCCTATTACAACCCCGCCGACTTCGCCGCCATGGCGCCCGCCGAGGTCCAGGCCCTGGTCAGCCAGTGCCCGCCCAAGGACAAGCAGCTTAAGGCCACCGGCCAGCTGCGCCTCAGCGCCTCGCTGGGCGAGCCCGAACAGACCATCCGCATCCAGCCGCGCGGCGGCAAGCCCAAAGTCACCGACGGCCCCTTCACCGAAGTCAAGGAACTGGTGGGCGGCTTCTTCATCATCGAGGCCGACAGCCGCGACGAAGCCGTGCGCCTGGCCTCTATCCACCCGGCCGCCACGCTGGGCGAGACCGTAGGCTGGCGCATAGACATGCACCCCATTGGCTTTTTTGAGCAGTACGCCGGCAAGGCCTGACAAGCCGCACGCGCCGCTGTCCGCCGTCTCGGGGACAATGGCGCGCATGAATGCATCGCACACGCTGCCCGGCCTGGCGCGCTGGGCCACCCGCCTGCTGCCGGCGCTGCTGGCCGTGCTGCTGGTGGGCTGCGCCAGCACCCGGCCCTGGATCAACAGCCCCCTGCCCGGTGGCGTGCTGCCGCCCGACCCCGACAGCGTGCAGGCCCTGCAGGCCAACGCGCCCGAGGACCTGTCCATGCTCATGGCCGTCACCTTCTCGGGCGGCGGGGCCCGGGCCGCGGCCTTTGGCTACGGCGTGCTGCAGGCCATGCACGAAACACCGGTGCGCTGGAACGGCCGCGACATCAAGCTGCTGGACCAGGTGCGTTATGTCAGCGGCGTCTCCGGCGGCAGCATCATCGCCACCTATTACGCCGCCTTCGGCAATGAAACCTTTGAGCGCTTCGAGCCCGAGTTTTTGCGCCGCGACTTTCAGCACTCGCTGATCAGCTTCGCGCTCAAGCCCGGCAACCTCTATGACCTGAGCTCGCCCTGGTTCGGCCGCAGCCAATTGTTGGCCCAGCGGCTCGACGAGCTGTATCGCGGCCGCAGCTTTGGCGATCTCTGGGCCCGCCCCGGCCGGCCGCGCCTGCTGGTCTCGGCCACCGATTTGTCGCTGGGCTCCAGTTTTGATTTTTCGTGGAACCAGTTTTCGCGCATCTGCTCCGACCTCTCCAGCGTGCCCCTGTCCTTCGCGGTCGCGTCATCGTCGGCCGTGCCCCTGGTGCTCAGCCCCATGACGGTGAAGAACTACGCCGGCAGCTGCCGCCCCCTGGCCGAAGACGAAGACCCCGCCCAGGGCGGGCCGCGCGGCGACTACCGCACCCGCATGTTCCGCTCGCAGCTGAGCAGCTACCAGGACGCCGCCGCCCGCCCTTACATCCACCTGGTCGACGGCGGCGTCGCCGACAACCTCGGCGTGCGCAGCCTGCTCGACAGGTCCCTCAGCGAAGGCGGCATACGCCGCACCCTGCGCGACATCCCCAAGGGCACGGTGCGCAAGCTGGTGCTCATCACCGTGAACGCCGAGCGCGACCCCTCCGAGCGTATCGACGAAAGCGGCAAGGTGCCCACCACGCTGCAGGTGGTGGACGCCATGCTTTTTGGCACTGGCGCCCGCGCCACCCAGGAGACCCTGGCCATGCTGGGCGACCTGGCCCGCCAGTGGCGCGAAGAGCTGCGCGCCGCCTCCGACGGGCAAAGCGCGTTTGCCAAAAACGCCGAGATCCACGTCATCAACGTCAACCTGCGCGACGCCCCAGAGGCCATGGAGCGCAGCCGCCTGCTGCAAATCCCCACGGCGTTTTCGATCCCGGCCGAGGACGTCACCCGGCTCATCCAGGCCGGCCGCAAGGTGCTGCAGGCCTCGCCGGATTTCCAGGAACTGTTGCAGTCCCTGCCGCCGGCCGGCGCGCCCTGACCGGGGCAATGCCGCCCCAGGGCGAAAGCGGTTTCCCGGGCCGGGGCTGTCGCGAAGCGGGCTGCGGTGCTAAGCTGCCAGCCCGACTTTTAAAAACAAAGGTGCGACCATGCCCGGACTCCTGCCCAATGTTGACCCCGACGGTTTGCTGGAATTCTCCGTCGTCTACACCGACCGCGCGCTGAATCACATGTCGCGCAGCTTCCAGGGCGTGATGGGCGACATCTCCGCCATCCTCAAAGAGGTCTACTACGCGCATTCCGTCGCGCTCGTGCCCGGCAGCGGCACTTACGGTATGGAAGCGGTGGCCCGCCAGTTTGCCGCCGGCAAACATGTCATGGTGATCCGCAACGGCTGGTTCAGCTACCGCTGGACACAAATTTTCGAGATGGGCAACATCCCCGCCTCGCACACCGTGCTCAAGGCCCGCAAGACAGCGGCCGGTGCGCAGGCGCCGTGGATACCCGCACCGGTGGCCGACGTCGTCGCCGCCATCGCGAAAGAAAAGCCCGCCCTGGTCTTTGCCCCGCACGTCGAGACGGCCTCCGGCATGATGCTGCCCGACAGCTATATCCAGTCCGTCGCCGCCGCCGTGCATGCCGTCGGCGGCCTGTTTGTGCTTGACTGCATCGCCTCCGGCGCCATGTGGGTGGACATGAAAGCCACCGGCGTAGACATCCTGATATCAGCCCCGCAAAAAGGCTGGAGCAGCTCACCCTGCTGCGCCATGGTCATGCTCAGCGAACGCGCGCGCGCCGCGATTGAAACCACCATGAGCTCCAGCTTTGCCTGCGACTTGAAGAAGTGGCTGCAAATCATGGAAACCTACGAAAAAGGCGGCCACGCCTACCACGCAACGCTACCCACAGACGCCCTCACACGCCTGCGCGCGACCATGAAAGAAACCCAGGACTACGGCTTTGCCAAAGTGAAAGCTGAGCAAGAGGAACTGGGCAGCAAGGTCCGAACCCTGTTCGAAAGCCGCGGCCTGCCCAGTGTGGCCGCTGAGGGCTTCAAGGCCCCGGGTGTGGTCGTGAGCTACACCACCGATACCGACATCCAGTCAGGCAAGAAGTTTTTGGCCGAAGGCCTGCAGACCGCCGCCGGCGTGCCCCTGCAATGCGACGAAGGGCCGGACTTCAAGACCTTCCGTGTGGGGCTGTTTGGGCTGGAGAAGTGGCATCACGTGGACCGGACGGTAGACCAGCTCGCTGCCGTGCTTATCCAGATCGGCCTGACCGAAAACGTACATCAAGCCTTAGCCGCCTGAAGGTGGCTAGGTCCCTACGGAGGGGAGAGACGTTCGTAGCAGCGCTGCTTGGTCGTGCAAGAGCAAAACCTGCCAGTTCTCACTGGCAGGGTAAGACCTACTTTCTCCGGTTGTACGGCGATTGGTTGGTCGGCTTCAGTGACACGCCAATTTCTGCCGCATGGCCTTGAATCGCATCGGGCGTGCGCCCGAGTTTTAGGGCTATCACGCGGGTTGGCGTGTTTTCTTTGGCGAGCTGTTTAAACTGACTGTTGTCGTCGGGGGTCCACGTTTTACCGTGGTTTGAGGGGTTCTTGGGCATATGGCCTCCATAGAAATATAGAAAATCCCCCAAGCTTTGCTCGGGGGATTAGGACACTTCGACTACCTCAGTAGATGTCGAACACCAACGTAATTGTTGGGCGCATACCCTCTTAGGGTTGGCAGTAATTACTACTGCTTAGGGTGGAGAGCGCCAGTGCGCACAGACGAATTCAAGACGGCCCTTGCGGGTTCTTGTATATGCGTGCACATGGACACTTTTGGGGCGGGATGACATCGCGGTCACTCCTTCTCAAAAGTTTCGGAATGTGAAAATCACACGTCCGAAGGGTTAAGGAATCTCTTATTGCCCGTCGTGCTTTAGTGCGTATACACTGTCAAAGTCTACTCAGACATCGGTGCACGGGGGTGGCTTATCGGTTGTTCCCAATCACCTCACCTAAAGCCCTTTGGCGCGTCAACGCCAAAGGGCTTTTTTCTTGGCCGTCGAAAAACAACTTTTTAGACGACTAAGTGAAGTTTAGCACAAAGTTTTGTAGAAAATGCAACTTAGTAATGTAGAATTGCATGGAAAACTAAGCTTTCCTACAAAAATTCGGACTTTCATGTTGCATTTCTACGCTTTTAGCAATTTCCAAAGTTTCTTTGACAGAACTGAGGTGTCCATGGCTGTTAATGCCAAGACATCTATAAAGGGTTGGGGAGTCGAGTCGCAAGCCAAAGAGCGACTTAGCATCGCGCTGGCAGTAGTGGGTGCTAATGGAGCGGGCAAGACCGCTCTACTTAAGCCGCTTGGATTTCTGGGTTGGTTCGTTAGGCATTCCTTTTCAACCCTTGGTCCTGAGAGTGACATTCCAGTAACTCCGCATTTCTCTTCACCAAATAGCCCCACCGAAATAGAAGTGGAAGCAGAAGACCACGAGGGTGTTGTGTGGCGCTATGTACTGAGACTAACTACGAAACGAGTACTCTACGAAGCGCTGTTTAAGAAGAAGGAGCGCTTTAGCTATGTGTTCATCAGGGAGTGGAGTGAAAGCGAGGCGCAATACCTTATTAAGCAACAGGGGTTCAATTTCGCACCTGCTGAAGCCCGTAAGGTAAGAGCGAATGCTTCGTTGATTTCTACTGCAGCTCAATATGGTGTTGAAGCAGCGCAACATCTACTCAAATTCAACCTAGTAACTAATGTTGGCGTAGAAGGACGACATCACTTTCATCAATCTCATCTCTCCAGGGCTGCTGAGCTTTTTGGAAATTTTGCAGAAATGAAAGACAAGATGGTGGCACTACTCAAGAGCTGGGATCTTGGATTGAGTGATGTAAAAGTGGAGGAAGTAGAGGTCAAAACCAAGGATGGAAAGGCGGAGAAGCACTGGGTCACACTGGGCATTCACAAAACACGGGAAGGAAAATTAGTACCTTTGGTTTTTGAAGAGGAATCTAGCGGAACTCAGTCCGCTTACGTGCTTTTGTCTCGCTTGCTGGTCGTTTTGGGAATGGGGGGAGTCGCCGCGATTGATGAGATGGAAAGTGACTTGCACCCCCGAATGATCGAGCCAATACTTGACCTCTTTGCGAATCCAGAAACAAATCCCCTTCAGGCGCAATTAATATTTACCTGCCATTCCATGGAGGTGCTAGACATATTGCATAAGTCCCAGGTTATTTTTGTTGAAAAAAATGAATGCGAAAGCGTGGCATTTCGTGGGGACACAATTTCAGGCCTTCGCAGCGATGACAACTTGCGTGCGAAATATATGTCAGGAGCGTTAGGTGCAATGCCGAAAGTTTGATGATGGTTCCCCGCAACGTTAGGGCTGTTCGGGAGACGGTATTGATTGTTGGGGAAGGTTATGCGGATTATCAATTCCTTCGTCACATTAGGTCGTTGTACACCAGCAATCAGCAAGGCTCTCAGATGACCGTAGGTAACGCCAGAGGAAAAGGCGCTGCTAATGTCGTTGACTACGCTGTACGACTTGCGAGGCAAGCCAGTTATGACCGAGTGGGCGCTCTCTTGGATACGGACACCGATTGGACTCCCGCAGTACAACGTAAGGCAAGATCTGCTCGTATTACAACGCTACCTTCTGTGCCTTGTATTGAGTGCTGGCTTCTTGAGGTGGTAGGGCAGCATAAGCAATGTGATACGGAGGAGCATAAGTATCGATTCAAGCAAACATTTGGAGGAGATGCTCACCAAGACGGACTCATTGCCGGAATATTCAAGAAAGACGTTTTGGATGCTGCGAGACCGCGAGTAGCGGTACTGGACAAGCTCTTGCTACTTCTAAAAGTCTAAATTCGGCGCAGAAGAGTCGATAACAGAGACTAACCCGCATTCCCTCTAAATCTCGCGGGTGGAAAATAAAACTATTCCCGAAACGCGCTCGCAACACCCTACTCATTCCGAAGACCAAAGCCTCCGCCATCTGTTTGATAGGTGTGAAGTCCGTAGCGACAGCTCCTCACCTCTCAAACTGCACCTCATCCTTGAGCTGTTGCAGAGACGAGATGCGGCGAGGGCCGTCGCCAGGGGTTCCGCGTATGTGAAGCGCCTGTCGCGCCTACCGAGCCTTTGCGTATTCATTCGGCCTGTTTGACCATCCCAATGCCCCGGTTATGCATGCTGCCCATTTTGCAGGCATCCCACCGCAAGCCACGCCAGCCAAGGCTTTCCACTGTTGTCCCCACGGCAATACACAAAGTTGCCCACAGAAGCTGTGAACGAACCCCGCGGGCAATTTTCCCTGTCTGCTCACTTCCCCGGCTGCATGTCCGGCGCCGGCGTAGTGGGGACGCCCTGTGCCAGCGCGGCCCGATGCTGCGCCAGTAAGGCGCGCTGGAATGCCGGACGTTGCTCCAGCCGCTGGTGGTAACGGCGCACGGCATCGGGGAATTGCGTTGCCAGGCCAAGGTGGCCGGCCAGCATGAGGGCGTAGTGGACCGACACATCGGCCGCGGTGAAGCGGCCGGCGCAGAGAAATTCCTGCTGATGTTGTTGCTGCAGGGCGGCGTCCATGGCTTTCAGCCGGGCGAGGAACCAGCGGCTGTAGTCTTCCGCGACCTGGGGCTGTTTGCGTTCCTCGGGTTCGAAATGGGTGTAGCGCAGCACCAGGGTTTGCGGAAAGGTCAGTGTGGCCTCGCCCATGTATAGCCAGTTCAGGTAAGCGCCATAGGCTGGGTCTGCCAGCGGGACATCCAGCTGGCCTGGGCTGTGCCGTGCCGCCAGGTATTGGCATATGGCTGCGGATTCGGTCATGCGGGTGTCGCCATCCACCAGCAGCGGAACCGTGCCCAAGGGGTTGTCCGCCAGGAATTCGCGGGCCAGCGCACGCGGCGGAAAAGGCAGCATGCGCAGCGTGTAGGGCAAACCCAGCTCTTCGAGCATCCACAAGGGGCGGAACGAGCGGGCGCTGACGCAGTGGTGAAGGGTGATCATGCGCACAGTCTAGGGTGGCACGCGTCACAAGTCCTGCCACGAAGGGGGCAAATCAGGCCAGTGGCTGGTTTCCCTGCCGAAACTCCGCGGGTGACTGGCCGCTCCATTCCCGAAACGCCCGAATAAAACTCTTCTCATTCCGAAACCCCGAAGCCTCAGCCACCTGCTTGATAGGTTTTGAAGTCCTCAGCAACAAGTCTTTCGCTTTTTCAAACCGCACCTCATCCTTGAGCTGCTGCAGTGAAGCCCCTTCTTCCTGAAGCTGGCGGTGCAAAGAGCGCGGTGACATGTTCAGCGTTGCCGCCAGGGTTTCCGCGGTATGGGATGCGCCTGCTGCCGGGTTGGCCAGCGCCTGCCGCACCTGCTCCACCAGCAGCCTGTCGCGCCGGTACTGCAGGACCGTCAAAGGCAAAGCCCGCTGCAGCATTTGCTGCAAGGCTTTTTCATCACGGCGCAGCGGCAAAGCCAGGTAACGCGCATCAAAGCGAATCTCGGCCTGCGCGGCCTTGAACTGCAGGCCCGGGCCGGGGAACATCAGGGCATAAGCCTCCACATGGGCCGGCGCTTCAAACGGGAAGCGTGCACCCTGCAGGGGGATGCGCGAATCCACATACCAGCAGGCCAGGCCGTGGATATTGCGCAGCACATGGACCAAACCAAACTCGCCAACCTGACCGGGCGTCTTCTCTTCCACCGTAATCGCGGCTGTGTCGCCGCTGGTCGTCAGGCGCAGGGTGATGTCGTCGGCAATCAGCGCGTGGTGGCGGCACCAGCGTTTAAGGGCTATGCCCAGATTCGGTGAGCTGATCGATGCGCGGGCCAGCATGCCGTAGCTGCCCCAGGGCAGTTTGCGGCCAAAGGCGCCCAGGCCTTCGTCGTCGAGTTCCTGCATGGCCGCGCCTGAGAGGACTTCCATCTGGCGGGCCGTGATGTGGGCATTGGCCTGTTTAAGCTGGTTTGGCGTGATCTGTGCCAGTTTCAGGGCCTGGTCCGGGCTTTGGCCGTAGCGTTTGTAGGCGGCCGTGATGCTTCTGGAAAAGGCCATGGGCGTGGCGGCGACGGGTGGGTTGGCGGGGCTGCGGGAGGGCATGCGGTGATTCTCGGTGCCGTTGGCAGGATTTGCAACCTTGTTGGCGGCCTGCCGGGGGCGGGTTTTCGCTAAGCTGGCTGTTTGGCGCTAAGGTGGGAGCCCTGCGCCTTCCCTATGCCTTTTCAGCGCCTCCATCAGGAAACAATCCATGTCCGCTCTTGAGACCCAGCTCAACGCCCGTTCCGCCGACTTCCAGGCCAATGCCGCCGCCATGCGCGCGCTGGTCGACGACCTGACGGCCAAAGTCGCCAAGGCCGCCCAGGGTGGCGGCGATGTGGCCCGTGCGCGCCACACCTCTCGCGGCAAGCTGCTGCCGCGCGACCGGGTGCAGATGCTGCTGGACCCGGGCACACCTTTCCTCGAACTTTCGCCGCTGGCCGCGTTTGCCATGTACCCCGACCGCGACGGCACCGACAGCGCGCCCTGCGCGGGCGTGATCGCCGGCATAGGCCGCATCAGCGGGGTGGACTGCATGGTTGTGTGCAACGACGCCACCGTGAAGGGCGGCACCTATTACCCGATGACGGTCAAAAAGCATTTGCGCGCGCAGGAGATCGCCCAGCAGAACAACCTGCCTTGCGTCTACCTGGTCGATTCGGGCGGCGCCAACCTGCCCAACCAGGATGAAGTTTTCCCGGACCGCGACCATTTCGGCCGCATCTTTTTTAACCAGGCGAATATGAGTGCCCAGGGCATTGCGCAGATCGCCGTCGTCATGGGCAGTTGCACGGCTGGCGGCGCTTATGTGCCGGCCATGAGCGACGAGACCATCATCGTCAAAAACCAGGGCACCATCTTTCTGGGCGGCCCGCCGCTGGTGAAGGCCGCGATTGGCGAAATCGTCAGCGCCGAAGACCTGGGCGGCGGCGATGTGCACACCCGGCTTTCGGGTGTGGCCGACCACCTGGCGCAGAACGACCCGCATGCGCTGGCCCTGGCGCGCCGCGCAGTCGCCAACCTGAACCGGCAAAAGCAGCCCGGGCAGGTCTTGCGCACACCGGTGCCGCCGCTGTACCCGGCCGAAGAACTGTATGGCGTGATCCCCACCGACACGCGCAAGCCTTATGACGTGCGCGAGATCATTGCGCGCATTGTGGACGGCAGCGAGTTTGCCGAGTTCAAGGCGCGTTACGGCGCCACCCTGGTCTGCGGTTTTGCGCATGTCGAGGGCATGCCGGTGGGCATCATCGCCAACAACGGCATTTTGTTCAGCGAATCGGCGCAAAAGGGCGCGCACTTCATCGAGCTGTGCTGCCAGCGCAAGATACCGCTGGTGTTTCTGCAGAACATCACGGGCTTTATGGTCGGCAAGAAGTACGAGGCCGAGGGCATTGCGCGCCACGGCGCCAAGATGGTGATGGCCGTGGCCACGGCCCAGGTGCCCAAGTTCACCATCATCATTGGCGGCAGCTACGGCGCGGGCAATTACGGCATGTGCGGCCGGGCCTATTCGCCGCGCTTTTTGTGGATGTGGCCGAATGCGCGCATCTGCGTGATGGGCGGCGAGCAGGCCGCCGGTGTGCTGGCCACGGTCAAGCGCGACGCGATTGAAGCCAAGGGCGGCAAATGGAGCGCCGAGGAGGAGGCCGCCTTCAAGCAGCCGGTGCTGGACCAGTTCGGCCACCAGTCGCATCCTTATTATTCAAGCGCGCGGCTGTGGGACGACGGCGTGATAGACCCGGCGGATACACGGCGTGTGCTGGCACTGGGCCTCTCGGCCACCTTGAACCAGCCGATTCCCGAGACCCAATTCGGCGTGTTCCGCATGTAAGCCTGGGCCCTCCACAAAACCGGCCATGGACAACATCTACATCACCCCCGAACACGAACTGCTGCGCGACCAGGTCGCGCGTTTTATCGCGCGCGAGGTCGAACCGTTTGCCGCGGCCTGGGAAGAAGAAGGCTGCGTGCCGCGTGAGGTGCTGCGCAAGATGGGCGAGGCCGGCCTGCTGGGCCTGATGTATGAGGCCGACTACGGCGGCGCCGAGGCCGATGCCTTGACCAACCTGGTGTTTGCCGAGGCGCTGTCGCAGTCGACCTTTGGCGGTTTCATCATCACGGTGCTGGTGCATACCGACATGGCCAGCCCGCATCTGTTCCATGCGGGCAATGCGGCGCAGAAGGCCAAGTACATGCCCGACGTGATTGCCGGCAAGACGATTACCGCGGTCGGCATCACCGAGCCCGGCGCGGGCTCCGATGTGGCCGGCATGCGCATGACCGCCAGACGTGATGGTGATGAATGGGTGCTGAACGGCACCAAGATGTTCATCACCAACGGCGTACACGCCAACCTGTATTTCATCGCGGCCAAAACCGGCACGGCACGCCACGATGTGTCCATGTTTATTGTCGAAAAAGGCACACCGGGTTTTAGCGTGGGCCGCGCGCTCAAGAAAACCGGCTGGCTCTCGTCCGACACGGCCGAGCTTGTCTTTGACAACGTCCGCATCCCGGCCGGCAACCTGCTGGGCGAGGAGGGCAAGGGTTTTTATTCGGTCATGAAGAACTTCCAGACCGAACGCATCGCCCTCGCGGCCATGGCGGTGGGCCATTGCACCCAGGCCATCCGGATGACGCTGGACCATGTGCGCCAGCGCCAGGCCTTTGGCGCCACGCTGTGGGACAAACAGACGATACGCCAGCGCATCGCCATGCTGGACGCCAAGACGCGTGCGGCGCGGCAGTTCATGTACCACTGCGCCTGGTCGGTCACGCAAGGGCGCGACATTGTGCAGGAGGTCTCCATGCTCAAGGCGCTGACGGGCGAGCTCGTCAACGAAGTGCTGCAGACCTGCCAGCAGTTTCACGGCGGTATGGGTTTTATCCGCGAGACAGCGATTGAACGCCTGTGGCGTGATGCGCGTGTGCTGGGCATAGGCGGCGGCGCGACCGAAGTCATGCTGGAAGAAGTGGCCAAACGGTATTAAAGGGAAGCAGGACCATGAACCATTTATTGATAGACCTCACCGGGCACGTCGCCACCGTCACCCTGAACCGCGCCGATGTGCGCAATGCCTTTAACGAGGAGGTGATCGCCGAGATGACCCAGGCCTTTGTCGAGCTGGGCCTGCGCGATGAGCTGCGCTGTGTGGTGCTGGCGGCCCAGGGCCCGGCTTTTTGTGCAGGTGCGGACCTGAACTGGATGCGCAGCATGGCCGACTACACCTACAAGCAGAACATGGAGGATGCGGGCCGCCTGGCGACCATGCTGCAGGCCATTTATGAATGCCCCAAGCCCGTCATTGCCCGCGTGCAGGGCGACGTGTACGCGGGAGGCATGGGCCTGGTGGCGGCTTGCGACATGGCTGTGTCCGTTGACACGGCCGGCTACTGCCTCAGCGAAGTCAAGCTGGGCCTGATCCCGGCCACCATCAGCCCGTATGTGATTCGCGCCATGGGCACACGCGCGGCGCACCGCTACTTTTTGACGGCCGAGCGATTTGATGCGGCCGAAGCGCTGCGCATAGGCTTTGTGCACGAGGTTGTCGCGGCCGAAGCGTTGGACGCCAAAGTGGCCGAGCTTGTGAAAACCCTGGTCAATGCCGGCCCCGAGGCCGTGAAGCTGTGCAAAAAGCTGGTGCAGGACGTAGCCGGCCAGGCCATCACCCACGAACTCACGCAGATGACGGTGCAGGCCATTGCCGACGTGCGCGTGAGCCCCGAGGGGCGTGAAGGCGTGCAGTCCTTCCTGCAAAAGCGCAAGCCCGACTGGTTGCCGGCCAAACCATCATGAACACCCTGGACACCGCACAACTGATCGCCCTGGCCGGCGCGCTGGGCTGGGCCAGCGGCGTGCGCCTTTACCTGGTCGTGCTGCTGACCGGCCTGGCCGGTTTTATGGGCTGGGTGCAGCTGCCGTCCGGCCTGCAGCTGCTGGCCCACCCGGTGGTGCTGGGCATCAGCGGCTTTATGGTGTTTGTCGAATTTTTTGCCGACAAGATACCGGGCCTGGATTCGCTGTGGGATGTGGTGCATGGCGTGATCCGCATCCCGGCCGGCGCGGCGCTGGCGGCCGCGGTGTTTGGCGGTGACAACGGCCTGGGCGCGCTGGTGGCAGCCCTGCTGGGCGGCACCTTGGCGGCCACCAGCTTTGCCGCCAAAGCCACCACGCGTGCGGCCATCAATACCTCGCCTGAGCCCTTCAGCAATATCGGCGCCTCGCTGCTCGAAGACGGCCTGGTGCCGCTGGGCCTGTGGCTGGCGATTGTCCATCCCCTGGTTTTTGTGGTGCTGCTGGCCCTGGTGCTGGTGCTCAGCGTCTGGCTGATACGGGTGTGCTGGCGGTTCTTGCGCCAGCTCTTTATCCGTGTGGCGCGCATTTTCAGCGGCAGGCCGGATCCGGGGACCACCGCGGCTTTTACCTTGACCTCTCCTTTTTCGAAGAAGAACGACCATGTTTAAAAAGATTCTTATTGCTAATCGCGGAGAGATCGCCTGCCGAGTCGCTGCGACCGCCAGGCGCATGGCCATACAGTCCGTCGCCGTGTATTCCGATGCCGATGCGGGCGCCAAGCATGTGGGCTTTTGCGACGAGGCCGTGCACATAGGCGGCAGCGCGCCCAAGGACAGTTATTTACGCTGGGAGCGCATCATCGAAGCGGCCAAGGCCACGGGTGCCGAGGCGATCCACCCGGGCTACGGCTTTCTGAGCGAGAACGAGGAGTTTGCCCAGGCCTGCGCCAGCGCCGGCCTGGTCTTCATAGGCCCGCCGGCCTCGGCCATCAAGGCCATGGGGCTCAAGGCCGAGTCCAAACAGCTGATGGAAAAAGCCGGCGTGCCGCTGGTGCCCGGCTACCACGGCAGCGACCAGGACCCGGCCCTGCTCAAGCGCGAGGCCGACCGCATTGGCTACCCGGTGCTGATCAAGGCCAGCGCGGGCGGCGGCGGCAAGGGCATGCGCGCGGTCGACAAGAGCGAAGACTTCGAAGCCGCGCTGGCTTCGTGCAAACGCGAGGCCATCAACAGCTTTGGCGACGACGCGGTGCTGGTCGAAAAATACGCGCAGCGCCCGCGCCATATCGAGATTCAGGTGTTTGGCGACACGCATGGCAATTACGTTTACCTGTTTGAGCGCGACTGCTCGGTGCAGCGCCGCCACCAGAAGGTGCTGGAAGAGGCACCCGCCCCTGGCATGACCGAAGCCATGCGCAAGCAGATGGGCGAGGCGGCCGTAGCGGCCGCGCGTGCCGTGAACTACGTGGGCGCCGGCACCGTGGAATTTATCGTCGAGCAGCGCACAGACGGCTCCATGAACTTCTTCTTTATGGAGATGAACACGCGCTTGCAAGTCGAACACCCGGTGACCGAAGCGATCACCGGCCTGGACCTGGTCGAGTGGCAGCTGCGCGTGGCCTCGGGCGAAAAGCTGCCGCTGGCGCAGGAGCAGCTGCGCATCACCGGCCATGCCATCGAGGCGCGCATCTGCGCCGAAACGCCGGACAACAACTTCCTGCCGGCCACCGGCAGCCTGCATGTCTACAAAAAGCCGGCGCACACAGCCTTTGAAAGAGGCCAGGTGCGTGTGGATGACGGCGTGCGCGAGGGCGACGCGATCTCGCCTTACTATGACTCCATGGTGGCCAAGCTCATTGTGCACGGCGCCACGCGTGAAGAGGCGCTGGCCCGGCTCGACGATGCGCTGGCCCAGACCCGCATCGTGGGCCTGAGCACCAATGTGCAGTTTTTGCGTTATGTGGTGCGCAGCCCTTCTTTTGCCAAGGCCAACCTGGACACCGCGCTGATACAGCGCGAGGAAGCTGTGCTCTTCAAGCAGGAGCCCGTGGGCCTGGCCATGGCGGCCGCCGCGGCTGTCGCCAAACAGCTGTTGGACGAACGCGCCCTGGCGGGCGAGGACCCCTTCAGCCGCCGCGACGGCTGGCGCTCGCATGGCGTGGTGCAGCGGCGCTTTGAGTTTGAGTTCCATGGCGAGCCGGCCAAGGCGGTGTTGACTTATGGGCATGACGGCGCGCTGCACCTTGCTTTGGGTGATGTCGCGGGGCCGCTGCAGTTCACCGAAACCGCGCAGGGCATAGAGATTCAATTCGCGGGCCAGCGCATGACGGCAGCCGTCTATGCGCAGGGTGAGCTGGACCATGTGTTTACCGCCAAGGGCGCGACGCAAATCCTCTCCATAGACCTGCTGGCCCATGCGGGCGAGGCCCAGGCCGAGGGCGGCCGCCTGACCGCGCCCATGCCGGGCAAGGTCGTGTCCTTTGCGGTGAAAGCCGGCGACAAGGTCAGCAAGGGCCAGCCGCTGGCCGTGATGGAAGCCATGAAAATGGAGCACACGATTGCCGCGCCGGCCGACGGCACGGTGCAGGAATTGCTCTATGCGCCGGGCGACCAGGTCAACGAGGGTGCGGAATTGTTGAAAATAGCCGTTTGAGTTTGTTTTGGCTCCAAACCTAATTTCAGCGGGATTCTTTCAATGCGCATCAGTTTTTGCTGTTCCGACACCAAACCCCAGCCCTGGGTGGACGGCCTCAAGGCCGCTTTCCCCGACGCCGATGTGGCGCTGTGGTCCGCAGGTGCCGAGGCGGCCGACTACGCGGTGGTCTGGCAGCCGCCCCAGCAGTTTTTTGACGAGCAGCAGGCGCTCAAGGGCATCTTCAACATAGGCGCGGGCGTCGATGCGCTCATGAAGCTGAAACTGCCGGCCGGCGTGCCGGTGGTGCGGCTGGACGATGCCGGCATGTCGGCCCAGATGGCCGAGTTTGTCTGCCATGCGGTGATACGCCATTTTCGCGAGCTGGACGGCTACGAGGCCGACATTGCCGGGGGCAAGTGGTCATACCGCAAGCCGCGTTTGCGCACCGACTATCCCATAGGCGTGATGGGCCTGGGTGTGCTCGGCGAGCGTGTGAGCCGTGCGCTCGCGCAGTTTGATTTTCCGGTCAATGGCTGGAGCCGCTCGCCCAAGGCGGTGGAGGGCGTGCAATGCTTTTCAGGCGAAGTGGGCAGCCAGGGCTTCCAGGACTTCCTGGCGGCCAGCCGCTTCCTGGTCTGTTTGCTGCCGCTGACGCCCGACACCACGGGCATCATGAACCGCGACACGCTGTCGCGGCTGCAGCCGGGCGGCTACGTCATCAATGTGGCGCGCGGCGCCCACCTGGTGGAAGAGGACCTGCTCGCGCTGATAGCCAGCGGCCAGCTGGCCGGCGCGACGCTGGATGTGTTCCGCACCGAGCCGCTGCCGTCGGACCATGCTTTCTGGAAACACCCCAAGGTCACCATCACGCCGCACACCTCGGCCCGCACGCTGCGCGAGGAAAGCATTGCCCAGATCGCCGGGAAAATACGCAGCCTGGCGGCCGGTGCGCCTATCAACACCCTTGCCGGCGTGGTTGACCCGAAAAAGGGATACTGACTGGCCATTCGCCGCCCTCCTGAAGGCGGCTTGCAGGACACACCATGAAACTACCTTCCAGAGTCAAGCTTGTCGACGTAGGCCCCCGCGACGGTTTGCAGAATGAAAAAGCCCAGGTGCCGGCCGCCGTCAAGATAGAGCTGGTGCACCGGCTGCAGGACGCGGGCCTGGCCGAGATCGAGGTCACCAGCTACGTTTCGCCCAAATGGGTGCCGCAAATGGCCGACAACGCCGAGGTGATGGCGGGCATACGCCGCAAGCCCGGTGTGCGCTATTCGGTGCTGACGCCCAACATGAAAGGCTTTGAGGCCGCGATTGCGCCGCCGCGTGAACTGTGGCCGGACGAGATTGTGGTGTTCGGCGCGGCCAGCGAGGCCTTTAGCCAGAAGAACATCAACTGCTCCATCGCCGAAAGCATTGAGCGCTTCCGCCCCGTGGTCGAGGCTGCGCGCGAAAAAGGCATTTATGTGCGCGGCGCGATCTCTTGCGCTGTGGGCTGTCCCTACGAAGGGCACGTTCCCCCTTCAAGCGTGGGCTACGTCGCCAAGCTCATGAAGAGCATTGGCGTGCAGCACATCGGCGTGGCTGACACCATTGGCGTGGGAACGCCAATTCGGGTGCAGCGTGCGCTGGATGCTGCTTTCACGCACTACTCGGTGGACGACATATCTGGTCACTATCACGACACTTACGGCCAGGCATTGGGCAACACCTTGGCTTCGCTTGAGATGGGTGTTTGGCAATACGACACGTCATCAGCCGGCCTGGGCGGTTGCCCCTTTGCCAAGGGGGCGACCGGCAATGTGGCCACTGAAGACGTGGTGTACATGTTGCACGGCATGGGCATCGAAACCGGCGTAGATCTCGACAAACTCATCGATGCCGGAAAATTCATCAGCGATTTCCTGGGTCGCAAACCGAATTCCCGCGCCGCGACGGCGCTTCTGAACAAACGAGCGAATTGATATGTGTGGTGCTGAACTGAAGAGCTTGCCCGAAGGGGTTCAACGTGTGGCGGCTGTGCTGCGCGAATGCGGCCATCCGCATATGCCCGTGATGCTGGACGACGCGGCGCGCACCGCGCAGCAGGCCGCCGATGCGCTGGGCGTGCGCCTGGGGCAGATCGCCAAGAGCATCATTTTTCGCCGCAAGTCGGACGACGCCGCCGTGCTGGTCGTGACCTCGGGCGACAGGCGGGTCGACGAACGCAAGGTCGAGGCCCTGGTCTGCAGCGACGGCAAGCGCGTGGGCCGTGCCGATGCGGATTTTGTGAAAAGCAAGACCGGTTTTTCCATAGGGGGCGTGTCTCCCGTGGGGCATATCAGCCAGGCCGTGGTGCTGGTGGACCTGAGCCTGATGCGTTTTGACGAGGTCTGGGCCGCGGCCGGCCATCCGCATGCGGTGTTCAAGCTGATGCCGCAGGAGCTCGAGCTGCTGACCGGCGCGCCCGTGGTCGACGTGGCCGTGGACATGGGTGAGGAGGCCATCGCGCGCGAGCAGGCCGTGGCCCGGGTGACGGAGCGCGGCCGCACGGTGGAGGCTGCGGGCGATGACGTGCCTTCGCCCTGCATCTCGGTGTGCCGCGTGAATGCCGACAACGGACTGTGCGAAGGCTGCTTTCGCACCCTGGCCGAGATCTCGGCCTGGGCGCGTTCCGGCCCCGAGGCCCAGCGTGAACTCTGGCGCACCATAGGCCAGCGCATGGCGGCGGTACGGGCCTGACAACTGAACAGGGAGAGCCTCATGAAGCACATCACTTTTTATTTTGATTTCATCTCTCCCTATGCCTACCTCGCTTTCGAGCAGCTGCCCGAAGCCCTCAAGGGCCTGAGCTACAGCGTCAGCTACCGGCCCGTGCTGTTTGCCGCCCTGCTCAAGCACCACGGCCAGCTGGGCCCGGCCGAGATCGCGCCCAAGCGCGACTGGACCTACCGGCAGGTGCTGTGGCATGCGCACAGCAAGGGCATTGCCCTGCGGATGCCGGCCAGCCATCCCTTCAACCCCTTGCCGCTGCTGCGGCTGGCCAGCGCCTGCGGCACGCCCGAAGACCCGGCCAGCCCCAACCGCTATGTCTGCGAAACCATGTTTCGCCATGTCTGGCAGGGCGGGGGCGAGGCCGCGGATGCGCAGCGGCTTGCCGCGCTCGCGGCGCTGCTCGCGCCGCAGCGCACGCTGGATGATGACGAGGCCAAGGCGCAACTCAAAAAGAACACCGACGAGGCGATTGCGCACGATGTGTTCGGTGTGCCCGCGATGGAAGTCGACGGCAAAATTTTCTGGGGCTTCGACGCGCTGCCCATGCTGCGCGAATACCTGCTGGGCAATACCTGGTTTGAGGGCGAAGGCTGGAATGGCGTGAGCAAGGTCGCCGTGGGCATTTCACGCAAGGCCTGAGCGCGTAAGCACGCGTGCAGCCGTGTAAGCGAGTTTTACGCGGCGCGTAAAAAGGTTCTAGGCGTTTTCCCGAAGAGGCTTCGTATGCTGAAAAGTTTCTCAAGGGTTTCCCCTTGAGTTGTCAGCCACGCATAAGTTTCACGCAAGCTCCTGTTATTTTCACGTCAGAGCTAGGTCAGGGACTCCAAAAATAATCAGTGCAGCTTCCATACCGGAGGCCTTCACTATTTGGAGACACACATCATGGCAACAGCCGTCGACAACAGACCCATGACCGCCGAGCAGAAGAAGGTGATCTTCGCCTCTTCGCTCGGCACGGTATTCGAGTGGTACGACTTCTACCTCTACGGTTCATTGGCCGCCATCATCGCCAAGCAGTTCTTCAGCGGACTGGACGCGGGCTCGGCCTTCATCTTCGCGCTGCTCGCGTTCGCCGCCGGCTTCATCGTGCGCCCCTTCGGCGCGCTGGTGTTCGGCCGGCTGGGCGACATGATCGGCCGCAAGTACACCTTCCTGGTCACCATCGTGATCATGGGCTTGTCGACCTTTATCGTGGGCCTGCTGCCCAACTACGCGTCCATCGGCGTTGCCGCGCCGGTGATCCTGATCGCGCTGCGCATGCTGCAAGGCCTGGCGCTGGGCGGTGAGTACGGCGGTGCCGCCGTCTATGTGGCCGAGCACTCGCCCCAGGGCAAGCGCGGCGCCTACACCTCCTGGATCCAGACCACGGCCACGCTGGGCCTGTTCCTGAGCCTGCTGGTGATCCTGGGTGTGCGCACCGCCATGGGCGAAACCGCTTTCGCCGACTGGGGCTGGCGCATTCCGTTCATCGTCTCCATCCTGCTGCTGGCCGTGTCGGTCTACATCCGTTTGTCGATGAACGAATCCCCCGCCTTCCAGAAGATGAAGGCCGAGGGCAAGACCTCCAAGGCCCCGCTGTCCGAGTCCTTCGGCCAGTGGCGCAACCTGAAGATCGTGATCCTGGCGCTGATCGGCCTGACCGCCGGCCAGGCCGTGGTCTGGTACTCGGGCCAGTTCTACGCGCTGTTCTTCCTGACGCAGGCGCTCAAGGTGGACGGCCCCACGGCCAACATCCTGGTGGCCTACTCGCTGATCCTGGGCACGCCTTTCTTTGTGATCTTCGGCACGCTGTCCGACAAGATCGGCCGCAAGCCCATCATCATGGCCGGCTGCCTGCTGGCCGTGGTCACCTACTTCCCGGTGTTCACCGCGCTGACCAAGGCCGCCAACCCCGACCTCGCCGCCGCGCAAGCCAAGAACAAGGTGATCGTGACCGCCGACCCGAAAGAGTGCTCGTTCCAGTTCAACCCGACCGGCACCGTCAAGTTCACCAGCTCCTGCGACATCGCCAAGCAGGTGCTGGCAGGCGCTTCGGTCAGCTATGACAACGTCGCCGCACCGGCCGGCACCGTGGCCAGCATCAAGATCGGCGAGACCGCCATCCCCAGCTACAACGCCAAGGCCCTGAGCGCCGACGAGGCCAAGAAGAAGGACGCCGAGTTCAAGAAACTCGTCGCGGACGACCTGAAGGCCGCCGGCTACCCGAGCAAGGCCGACCCGGCCAAAGTCGACAAGGTGATGGTCACCCTGATCCTGTTCTACCTGGTGATCCTGGTGACCATGGTCTACGGCCCGATCGCCGCCATGCTGGTGGAACTGTTCCCGACCCGCATCCGCTACACCTCGATGAGCCTGCCGTACCACATCGGCAACGGCTGGTTCGGCGGCCTGCTGCCGACCACCGCCTTCGCCATCGTGGCGCAGACCGGCAATATGTACAACGGCCTCTGGTACCCCATCATCGTCGCAGGCATGACGCTGGTGATAGGCACCTTGTTCATCAAGGAAACCAAGGACGTGGATATTTACGCCAACGACTGATTGGTGTGATCGCCGGGCGGGCCCAGCGGCCCGCGCCGGTTCTTGAGGCTGAAGAGCCTTGTGATTTGCAGGCCCTCGTCATCCATGTGCCGGGGGCTTTTTTTTGGCCTTTTTTTGTTTTTTGGAGAAGAGAAAAATGTGGAAACTCGTGCTCGGATTTATCGTGATCGCAGGCCTGGCCCTGTTCCTCTTGAACAAGGGCGGGGATATAGACCTCAGCGGTGAAAAACATGGCGCCTTCACCGCGCCGCCTGACGCCGCTACCCGCGCCATGGCGTGAGGTATTGCCGCAAGAGGCGTTTCCAGTTGCAGGACAGGGCCGCGACCCGTGCCCAAATAGGTGCATTGGCGCTAAAAATGGGGTAAATTGAATCAGGGGCAACAAAAAAGTGTCACAAATGTCTCTGCATTACGCACAGCAGTCTGCGTTCCCCCTGGCGTACTTACTGGAGACCCGCTGATGATTTACACCAAGACGGAATTGGGCCAATCCGCATTGCAAGACCGTTCCATCCCGATGACACCGAGGCAACGCTCGGCCTTCATCATGTTTGACGGCAAGCGCAGCATGGAAGAGGTGGTCAAGGCCACCGCGGGCCTGGGCGTCACGGCTGAAGATATTTCCCACCTGCTGTCGCTGGGCCTGCTGGCGCCCGCCGCGGTGCAGCCGCCGGCCCCGCCCGCCGCCCCGGCGCCTGCCGTGTCCGCGCACAACGCCGACGGCTCACCCACGCTGAGCGCGCAGGAACACTATTCCAGGGCCTACCCGATCGCCACGCGGCTCACGGCCGGCCTGGGCTTGCGCGGTTTCCGCCTCAACCTCGCGGTGGAAGCCGCGACCGACATCGACAAGCTCAAGGAGCTCGCGCCCAAGATCAAGGAAGCCGTGGGCCCCGAGAAGTTCAAGGAACTCGAGAACGCGCTTTACTTCTGAGCAAATCTGACGGCCTGACACCGCGCGTCTGCGACTTCGCAAGCAGGGGCCGCGAACCGGCTCTGCCGGGCGCAAGGCGCCTGTCCCCCTGGGGGGAGGTGACGCTACACGAAGTGAGCGTCGGCAGGGGGGTTATCTACCTCTTGAATTTGCCGTCCGTGCCAATGATGGACAGGTCGGCGAAGTCCAGGCCGGTGTGGTCTTCGGGGCTGTAGCTCACTTCCAGCCCGCCTATGTCGTACTTGCGCAGGGCTTCGAGCGCCGCCTGCAGTTTTTCGCGCGTGGGTTTGGCACCGGCGCGGCGCAGGCCTTCAACCAGCACCTTGGCCGCGGCAAAACCTTCCAGCATGGCGGGGCTCACGTCGGCCTGGCCCTTGGCCTTGGCCAGCTCCTGGGCTTCCTTGACCATGGGGAAGGCGATGGAGCGCTCATACGGAAAGACCTGGGTCACGATCACGCCGCGGGCGTTGTCGCCCAGGCTTTTCACAAAACCGCCCGAGGCGTTGTTCGACAGCGTGACGAGCTGCGCGGTGGAGCCGGCCGCGCGGAAGGCCTTGACGCCGTCGACGACGGCCTGGCCCGAGGCGACCATGATGACGGCCTGCGCATTCGACTGGTAGACCTTGGGCGCGATGGGCCCGAAGTCGGGTTTGCTGCGGTCGAATTTTTCAAGGATGGCCGGCTGCAGCTTGGCCGTGGTCAGGCCTTTTTGCGCGCCCATGACGCCGTCGGCGCCGAAGCTGTCGTCGGCATAAACGATGCCGATACGCGTGATGCCCATGGAGGCGAGGTGGGTGACGGCTTTTTCGGCCTCGCGCTGGTAGGTGGCGCGCACATTGAACACATATTTCCTGACGGGCTGGTGCAGCACCATGGCGCCGGTGGACGGGCCCACCAGCGGCACGCCGTGTTTTTCGAGCAGGGGGATGATGCTTTCGGTGTGCGGTGTGCCGCGCGTGAGGAACAGGGCCACCACGTTTTGCTCTTCGACCAGCTTGCGGGCGTTTTCCGCCGTGATCTTGGGGTCGAACTTGTCGTCGACCGACACCAGTTCTATCTTCTGCCCGTTCACGCCGCCCTTGGCGTTGACGGCATCGATGTAGAGCTTGGCGCCTTCGGTGGTTTCCTTGACGCCGGCGCCCACGGGGCCGGTGAAGCCCGCGGTCTGCCCGACAAGTATCTGTGCCTGGACCAGCTGGCCCAGGGCGGCCATCGCAAGGGCCGCGCACCAATGTTTTGTTGTTGACATGGTCTGTCTCCTTAAATCGATCCCAGGTCGGCAAAGTTAAACACGAAAGCGCGAAAACAGTCAGCAGGAAAACCAGAATGCGCCCTAATTGGCGGCGGCAAAAGTGCACAAAAGGGGCATTAATCCGCATACTCCGCACGGCCAGAGGCTTTGCCTAGAATGTTTGACCTCTTCAGGAAAGACCGCACTCATGTCCCAGGGAACCATCCGCATCCGCGGCGCGCGCCAGCACAACCTCAAAAACCTAGACCTTGATATACGCACCGGTGAAATGACGGTGGTCACCGGCCCCAGCGGCTCGGGAAAATCCTCGCTGGTGTTCGACACCCTGTTCGCCGAAGGCCAGCGCCGCTATGTGGAAACCTTCTCGGCCTATGCGCGCCAGTTCCTGGACCGCATGGACAAGCCGGCCGTCGACAAGGTCGAGGGCGTGCCCCCGGCCATCGCCATCGACCAGACCAACCCGGTGCGCAGCTCGCGCTCCACCGTGGGCACCATGACGGAGCTCAACGACCACCTGAAGCTGCTGTACGCGCGTGCCGCGCAGCTTTTCGACAAGCAGACCGCGCAGAACGTGCGTCACGACACGCCCGAGTCGATTTATGCCGAACTGATGGCGCGCACCAAAGAAGGCGACCCGCGCGTGGTGCTGACCTTCCCGGTCGAGCTGCCGGGCAACACTAGCGCCGAGCAGGTCGAGCAGTGGCTGTCGGTGAGCGGCTTCACGCGCGTGCATGCGCAGCGCGATGTCGCCACGCCGGCCGGCCCGCACAAGCTGCTGGACGTGGTGGCCGACCGCTTTCGCACCCACGCGGTGGAAAAGTCCCGTGTGATGGATGCGATCGAGACCGCGCTCAAGCGCGGCGGGCGCCTCAATATCTACGTCCAGCATGCCGAGGATGGCCAGCCCGATGTGATGTGGCGTTTCTCCACGGGCCTGCACTGCCCCGACAGCGACCTGCGTTACACCAACCCCACGCCCTCGCTGTTTTCCTTTAACTCGGCCATGGGCGCCTGCGAGACCTGCCGTGGTTTCGGCCGCGTGATCGGTGTCGACTACGGCCTGGTCATTCCCAACGACAAGCTGACCCTGCGCGCCGGCGCGATCAAGACCATACAGACACCGGCCTGGAAGGAAGCCCAGGACGATTTGATGCGCCATGCCGAGGCGGCCGGCATACCGCGCGACACGCCCTGGTACAAGCTCACGCCCGAGCAGCAGGGCTGGGTCATCAACGGCACGCCGGGCTACAAGGACGGCAACTGGAACAAGCAGTGGTACGGCATCAAGCGCTTTTTCGAATACCTCGAAAGCAAGGCCTACAAGATGCACATCCGCGTGCTGCTGTCCAAGTACCGCAGCTACACGCCCTGTGAAACCTGCGGCGGCGCGCGGCTCAAGCTTGAATCCTTGCTGTGGCGCCTGGGCTCCAAGGAGGCGGCCGACGCGGTGCTGCCGCCGGTGCAGCGCTTCATGCCGGTGGGCGTGCAGTGGAGCCGCGAGCAACTCGAGGCCCTGCCGGGCCTGGCGCTGCACGACCTGATGCGCCTGCCGATTGACAGGCTGCGGCAGTTTTTCAGCGGCCTTTCGCTCAATGTGATGGGCGACGATGCCGAACTGCAGGCGCTCAAGTCGCTGTTCGAGGAAATCCAGACGCGCGTCAAATACCTGTGCGACGTCGGCATAGGCTACCTCACGCTGGACCGGCAAAGCCGCACGCTCTCGGGCGGCGAGGTGCAGCGCATCAACCTGACTACGGCGCTGGGCACCTCGCTGGTCAACACGCTGTTTGTGCTCGACGAGCCCTCCATAGGCCTGCACCCGCGCGACATGAACCGCATCACCCAGGCCATGCACCGCCTGCGCGATGCCGGCAACACCCTGGTGGTGGTGGAGCACGACCCGGCCGTGATGCTGGCGGCCGACCGCATGATAGACATGGGCCCGGGCCCGGGCGAGAAGGGCGGCCAGATCGTCTTCGACGGCACGCCCGAAGACCTCAAACATGCCGACACGCTGACCGGCGCCTACCTGGGCTCGCGCAAGCAGGTGGGCATGGGCTTTAAGCGCGCGGTGACCGAGAACACGCCGCGCCTCATCCTCGAAGGCGCGCGCGACCACAACCTGAAAAACCTCACGGTGGACTTCCCGCTGCAACGCCTGGTCTGCGTGACCGGTGTGAGCGGCTCCGGCAAGTCCACGCTGATGCAGGACATCCTGGCGCCGGCGCTGCTGCGCCAGTTCGGCAAGGCGACCGAAACGCCGGGCCTGCACGACCGCCTGCTGGGCGCCGACCACCTGACCGACGTGGTGTTTGTCGACCAGTCGCCCATAGGCAAGACGGCGCGCTCCAACCCGGCCAGCTATGTGGGCGCCTGGGACGCGGTGCGCGACCTGTTCGCGCTGGCGCCGCTGGCCAAGCAACGCAGCTACACCGCCACCAAGTTCAGCTTCAACAACGGCGACGGGCGCTGCCCGACCTGCGGCGGCTCGGGTTTCGAGCACGTCGAGATGCAGTTCCTGAGCGACGTCTACCTGCGCTGCCCCGATTGCGACGGCAAACGCTACCGTGCCGAGATCCTCGAGGTGACGATTGAGCGCAAGGCCGTGGGCGACCTCAAGCCGCGGCTGCTCAATGTGTCCGATGTGCTGGACCTCACGGTCAGCGAGGCGATTGCCCTGTTCGCGCAGGACCGCGAGGTGGTGCGATCCCTGCAGCCGATTGTGGACGTGGGCCTGGAATACGTGAAGCTGGGCCAGCCCGTGCCCACGCTGTCGGGCGGCGAGGCGCAGCGCCTGAAGCTGGCCGGTTTTCTGGCCAATGCCAGCAAGACGGCGAGCGCGAGCAAACAGGCGCTGGCGCTCCGGCAGCCCGGCCGCGGCACGCTGTTTCTGTTTGACGAGCCGACCACCGGCCTGCATTTTGACGATATCGCCAAGCTGATGCGCGCGCTGCGCAAGCTGCTGGAGGCCGGCCATTCGCTGATTGTGATCGAGCACAACCTCGACGTGATCCGTTCGGCCGACTGGCTGATAGACCTGGGCCCCGAAGGCGGCGAAGGCGGCGGCCTGCTGGTGGCCCAGGGCACGCCCGAGGAAGTGCGCAAGCACCCGACATCCCACACGGCGCTGGCGCTGCGCGAGTACGAGCAGGCCATGGGCAAGGTCTACGGCGTGGAAGAGTCGCGGCCCAAGGCCTGGACCACGCGGCCGGTGTTCTCCAACCTGATCCAGATCGTCAACGCCAAGGAGAACAACCTCAAGAGCCTGTCGGTCGACATCCCTCGCGGCAAGTTCAATGTGGTGACCGGCGTCTCGGGCTCCGGCAAGTCCACGCTGGCCTTTGACATCCTGTTCAACGAAGGCCAGCGGCGCTACCTCGAGTCGCTCAACGCCTATGCGCGCAGCATCGTGCAGCCGGCGGGCCGGCCCGAGGTGGACGCGGTTTACGGCATCCCGCCCACCGTGGCCATCGAGCAGCGCCTGTCGCGCGGCGGGCGCAAGTCCACCGTGGGAACCACCACCGAGGTCTGGCATTTCCTGCGCCTCTTGTATGTGAAGCTGGGGATTCAGCATTGCACCAAGGAAGGCGCGGCCGTGATGCCGCAAAGCCCCGAAAGCATCGCGGCCCAGCTGCTCAAGACCTACCGCGGCCAGCACATAGGCCTCTTGGCGCCGCTGGTGATCGCGCGCAAGGGCGTCTACACCGAGCTGGCCGACTGGGCGCGGCCGCGCGGCTACACACATTTGCGCATAGACGGCGAGTTTTTGCCGACCACGGGTTTCCCGCGCATAGACCGCTTCAAGGAGCACACGGTGGAGCTGCCCGTGGCCGACATCCACGTGTCGCCCGAGAACGAGGCCGCCTTGCGCGCCGCACTGGCGACCGCGCTGGAACACGGCAAGGGTGTGGTCCATGTGCTGGCGCCGCTGGACGGCCTGCGCGGCGCGATGATGGCCGGCGCCAGCGCCAAGAACATCGGCAAGCTGATCGCGTTTTCGACCAAGCGTGCCTGCCCGGTCTGCGCGACGTCTTACGCCGAACTGGATCCGCGGCTCTTCAGCTACAACAGCAAGCATGGCTGGTGCCCCGACTGCGTGGGCACCGGCGTCAAGCTCACCAAGGAGCAGCGCAAGGTGTTTGACGACTCGGTGATGGACGAGGACAACAAGGGCCGCGAGCAGAGTTTTGCCGAGCCCGAGGTGGAAGACGTGGCCGGCACGGCCTGCCCGACCTGCGAAGGCACACGCCTGAACGCCACGGCGCGCGCGGTGAAGTTTGCCGGCGTCGGCATTGCCGACATCGCGGCGCTGTCGGTGACCGACGTGCGGCGCTGGGTCGAAAAGCTCGCATTGCTGGGCCGCGAGGCCGGCATCGCGCGCGACCTGATCCCCGAAATCAAAAGCCGGCTGGAGTTCCTCGAGGACGTGGGCCTGGGCTACCTCACGCTGGACCGCGGCGCGCCCACCTTATCCGGTGGCGAGGCGCAGCGCATACGCCTGGCAGCGCAGCTGGGCTCCAACCTGCAGGGCGTCTGCTATGTGCTGGACGAACCGACGATTGGCCTGCACCCGCGCGACAACCAGATTTTGCTGGGCGCCCTGGGCAAGCTCAGCGACCGTGGCAACACGCTGGTGGTGGTCGAGCATGACGAGGACACCATACGCCGCGCCGACAACATCATCGACATAGGCCCGGGCGCGGGCAAGCGCGGCGGCACGCTGGTGGCGCAGGGCACGGCGGCCCAGCTGTCGGCCGTGCCCGAGTCGCTGACTGGCCGCTACCTGGCCAACCCCTTGATACACCCGCTGCATGCGCGGCGCGAAACGCGCAAGGGCGCGGCACCGGCGGCCGCGGTGAAGGAGGCCAACGTGGTGGCCGATGCCAAGCCCGTGAGCAAACAGAAGGCGGCCCTGCTCAAGGCCGCGGCGCTCAAGGCCGCCGCGGCCAGCGCCAGCGCGCTGCACAACGCGGCGCCGGTGGCGGCCGGGCCTTTCACGTCCTGGCTCACGGTGGTCAATGCCGACCTGCACAACCTCAAGGACGTGTCGGTCACCGTGCCGCTGTACCGCCTGGTGGCGGTGACGGGCGTGTCGGGCTCCGGCAAATCCACCCTGGCGCGCGACGTGCTGCTGACCAATGTGCATGCGGGCGTGACGCAGCGCTCCACCAAGTCCGGCCGTGATGCCGACGACAAGGGCAAGACGCCGGACTGGACCGGCTGCGAGCGCATCGAAGGGTATGCGGCGGTGGACCGCGTGCTGGAAGTCGACCAGACGCCGATCGGCAAGACGCCGCGCTCCTGCCCGGCCACCTACATCGGCTTCTGGGACACGATTCGCAAGCTGTTTGCCGACACGCTGGAGGCCCGCGCACGCGGCTACGGCGCCGGGCGCTTTTCCTTCAACACCGGCGAAGGCCGCTGCCCGACCTGCGAAGGCGCGGGCGTGCGCACCATAGGCATGAGCTTTCTGCCCGACGTGAAGGTGCTCTGCGAAACCTGCCATGGCGCGCGCTTCAACCCCGAGACCCAGGCCGTGACCTGGCGCGGCAAGAACATCGGTGACGTGCTGAAAATGGAAGTGGACGAAGCGGTGGACTTTTTCGCCTCCATGCCCAACATCAGCCACCCGCTGCAGCTCTTGAAAGATGTGGGCCTGGGCTACCTCACCTTGGGCCAGCCCTCGCCCACGCTGTCGGGCGGCGAGGCGCAGCGCATCAAGCTGGTGACCGAACTGAGCAAGGTGCGCGACGACATCACGCGCCGCGGCCAGAAGGCGCCGCACACGCTGTATGTGCTGGACGAGCCCACGGTGGGCCTGCACATGGCCGACGTCGAAAAGCTGATCCATGTGCTGCACCGCCTGGTCAACGCAGGCCACAGCGTGGTGGTCATCGAACACGACCTGGACGTGATCGCCGAAGCCGACTGGGTCATTGACCTGGGCCCGGACGGCGGCAACGCCGGCGGGCGTGTGGTGGCGTCTGCGCCGCCCGAGGCGGTGGTCAAGCTGGGGACGCATACCGGCAAAGCCTTGGAAGGCGTGTTGGCCCGAAGCTAGTTCGACCCTGTGAGGCGCTCTTCGGGTTTGTTGCGCCCTGCAACAAAGGTGACAGCCCTTCAGGTGTTGCCCTGATGCGGCGATGGCGGGCGGCACGCATGATGTGGGCTGCCCGCCAACCGACCAGGAGACACACATGCAACGCCGCCCCTTTCTGCACACCGCCGCCGCCCTGGCCCTGATCGCCGCAGGCGCCATGCCGGCCCTGGCGCAGACCTTTCCGGCCAAGCCCATCAAACTCGTGATCGCGTTTCCGGCCGGTGGGCCCACGGACATCACCATGCGCTCGCTGGCCGACAACGCCGGCAAGATACTGGGCCAGCCGGTGATTGTGGAGAACAAGCCCGGCGCGGGCGGCACCTTGCCGGCGCAGCAGATGCAAAGCGCGGCGGCCGACGGTTACACGCTGGCGCAGATTCCGCTGGGTGTGTTCCGCCTGGGCTACACGACCAAGATCAACTGGGACCCGGTCAAGGACATCAGCTATGTGATCAATGTGACGGGCTACGCCTTCGGCATCGTGGTACCGGCCGACAGCCCGTTCAAGAGCTGGGCCGACTTTGTGGCCTATGCCAAGGCCAACCCGGGCAAGCTGAGCTACGGCTCCACCGGCACGCTGACCAGCCCGCACCTGACGACCGAACTCATCGCGCAGAAAGCCGGCATCGAACTGCAGCATGTGCCCTACAAAGGCAGCGCCGACCTGATGCTGGCGCTGGTCAGCGGCCAGCTGATGGCCGGCGCCGACAGCACCGGCTTTGCGCCGCAGGTCGAGGCAGGCAAGCTGCGTGTGCTCAACACCTGGGGCGAGAAGCGCCTCGACAAATTCCCGAACGCGCCCACGCTCAAAGAGCTGGGCTATGACATCGTGCAGAACTCGCCCTTTGGCATAGGCGCGCCCAAGGGCACGCCGCCCGAGGTGGTCAAGCGCCTGCACGATGCCTTCAAGAAGGCGATGGAAGAGCCGAGTTATGTGGCGGCGCTGGCCCGCTACGACATGCTGCCCAACTACCTGAGTTCAGCCGATTACACGAAGTTTGCGCAGGACACGGTGGTGCGCGAAAAAGTCTTGATCGACAAACTGGGCCTGGCTAAACCGAACTAAACACACCCCTATCGGGGCTCACTGCGTGTAGCCCCTTTTCCCCTTGCAGGGGAAGAATAGGCACACCCCTATCGAGGCTCACTGCGTGTAGCCTCTTTTCCCCTTGCAGGGGACGGCGCCTGCGGCCCGCCTAAGCCGGTTCCGCGGCCCCTGCTGGATGGATACCGGCCAATACAAACAATTCGTCTGCCAACTGGTCTGCCAGTGCGGGCTCCACGCCCGAGCCAAAAATCAGCCGGTAAACAATGGGGGCCATCATGTGGTCCAGCACCTGCTGCACCGTGGGTGTGGCGTCGCCGCGCGCCTGGGCGCGGCTCACCAGCAGCGTGGCTTCGGCGCGGCGGTTTTTCAGGCAGTTGGTGTCTTCCGGGCCGGCCAGCGCGGCCGCCGCCTTCAGCATGGAGGTGCAGCCGGGCTTGTTGAGGTGGGTGATCAACTCCCGCGCCCAGGCCGCGAGTTCGGTTTTCAGGTCGCCGGTCTCGGGCAGGGGGCGGTTCGGGTCCAGCCGCTGCGTCGCGGTTTCGCCGAGCAGGCCGTTCACATCGCCCCAACGCCGGTAAATGCTGGAGGCGCTGACGCCGGCGCGCTCGGCCACGGCCGGCACGGTCACCTTGTCGCGGCCTTCCTGGGCAATCAGTTCTTCGAGCGCCTTGCGCACCACGGCCTGCACTTGGGCGCTGCGGCCGCCTGGGCGTTTGGCCTGGCTGGGAAGAGGGGTGTGCATGGCACGATTCTAGCTTAAAGCAATGATGTTTGCGTTAGTTTAAAGGTCGGCGTAGAATTCACAAACGCAAATAAATTTGCTTTAAGAAAGTCGAGCGTTTCCCATGACCGCACCCGCCGCCCCCTCTTTGCAAGCCTCTTCTGCCGCGACGGCGCCGCGTTGGCAGCTGCCGCCCGCGGCCGCCTTCCCGCTGCTGGCCGTCCTGCTGTTCGCCTTCTTCGTGGCGGGCAGCGCGCCTTCGCCCCTGTTTGTGGTGTTCCAGCAGCAATGGGGCTTTTCGCCGGCGCTGCTGACGGTGGCGTTTGCGATTTACGCGATCGCGCTGCTGGCCTCGCTGCTGGTGGCGGGTTCGCTGTCCGACCACATAGGCCGGCGGCCCGTGGTGTTTACCGCCTTGCTGCTGCAGGCCGGCGCAATGCTGACGTTTCTGCTGGCCGAGGGCATCAACGGCATCATCGCGGCGCGCATTGTGCAGGGCATCGCCACCGGCATGGTCGGCGGCGCGCTGACGGCGGCGGTGGTGGAAGCCGCCCCTGCCGCACAAAAACGCCTGGGCGCGATGATAGGCAGTGTCTCGCCGCTGGCGGGGCTGGCCGTGGGCGCGGTGCTCACCGGTATCGCCGTCAAGTTCGCCTTGCATCCGGTGCCGCTGGTGTTCGGTGTGCTGGCCGCCATTTGCGTCGTGGGTGCGCTGGCCACGCTGTTCCTGCCCGAAAGCGTGACGCCGCGCCCCGGCGCACTGGCTTCACTGGTGCCGCGCGTCTCGGTACCGGTGCAGGCGCGCTCTGAATTTGTGCGCGGCGTGCCGACGATGCTGGCGGTGTGGTCGCTCGCGGGCCTGTACCTGTCGCTGGTGCCTTCTGTGTTGCAGCAAATCTTCGGCATCCACGACGGCATCGTCAACGGCCTGGCGATTGCCACTTTTTTCGGCCTGGGCGCGGCCTCGCCAAGCTTGCTGAAAAAGCTGTCGCCGGTGCGCATGAGCGCCATCGGGATGAGCTTGCTCGCCGTGGGCGCGGGCCTGGTGGCCATGTCGCTGGCAACCCGTTCCGTGGCGCTGTTTTTTGCGGGGACGGCGCTGGCCGGTTTCGGTGGCGGCGCGGCCTTCTCCGCGCAGGTGCAGACGCTGGCGCCGATAGCACAGCCACACCAGCGGGCGGAGTTGTTTTCTGCGCTGTATGCCGTCAGCTACCTGGCGTTCAGCGTGCCGGCCATGCTGGCCGGCCGGCTGATCGCGCCGCTCGGCCTGCCGGCCACGGTGGAGGGTTATGCCACGCTGGTGCTGGCCGTGGCCGCGTTGGGCGCCTGGCTGCGTTGGGGCTCGGTGCGCCGTGCGGCCACTTCAGGCTAATCCAGCAGCGCGCGGGTCACCTCAGTGAAACCTGCGCCGCGTTCACCGCGCGTCACATACTGCGGCAAATGCGCCAGCTGCGGCACAAAACGCGCGATGTTGGCCACGCCCACGCTGTTGGCAAAAGTCTTGAACATCAGCTGGTCGTTGGTCGAGTCGCCCACATACACCCATTGCGCCATCTCGGCGTCCAGGTCACGCTGCCAGAGTTCGCGAACAATCCAGCGCGCGCCCTCCAGCTTGTTGTGCTCGCCATACCAGCCGTTGATATGGATGCTGCTCACGGTGGCATGCATGCCCTCGCTTTTCATGAGCGCCACCACGGCGGCGATCTGCGCATCCGTGAGCCGGGTGAACTCGCTGTGGTCTATGGCGATGTCGGTTTCGCGGCCCGGCGAGTCGGTGGCGCGGGCCACGCCCGGCAGCTCGCGCTCTATGCGCGCCAGCACGGCCTGCATGCGCGCGAAGTTGGCGCTGCGTGTGGCCGCATCCTGCTGGTAGATCTTGGTCAGCGGCCGTGGCGCGGCACTCCGCGCATCGGGCAGCAGCGCCACGGCGCCGTTTTCCGCCACGATGGCATCGACGGGCCAGCGTGCCGCGAAAGGTTCGCTCCAGCCCACGGGCCGGCCGGTGATCGCTACCACCTTGAGCCCGGCGGCTTTCAAGGCACCCAAAGCCTGAAGTGCATCGGCGGTGATTTCCCCCTCGGTGGTCAAAGTGTCGTCAATATCGGTGAAGAGGCCGGTGATGGCTTCGCGTTGCGCGGCGGGCCAAAGGGGAAGTTCTTGCATGGTGAAATTTTCGCATGGTGGCCCAGGGCTTACATGACGGGGCTGGGCAAGCGCGGGCAGCTTGGATACAATGGCGGATTCCTGAGGAGCGTTGCAAGCCACATCACGTGGACCAGGCTCAGGACTTCATTGCAACCACGCTCACCCGCATGTGCTCTCTCAAGCCGGGTGAATGACTGAATTCCCCCTCACCTTGAATGCCGTGCTTGTGGCGATTTTGCCCTTTGCGTTTGATTTTTGGAGAACCGTATGAGCGCCGTCCTGAAGCCTTCCACCGACCACATCATTGCCGACATCTCGCTTGCCGCCTGGGGCCGCAAGGAACTCAACATCGCCCAGACCGAAATGCCCGGCCTGATGGCCATCAGCGAAGAGTTCGCCAAGGCGCAGCCCCTGAAGGGCGCGCGCATCACCGGCTCGCTGCACATGACCATCCAGACCGGCGTGCTGATCGAGACCCTGCAGGCCCTGGGCGCCGACGTGCGCTGGGCTTCGTGCAACATCTTCTCCACGCAGGATCACGCCGCCGCCGCGATCGCCGCCGCCGGCACGCCGGTGTTCGCCATCAAGGGCGAAACCCTGGCCGACTACTGGGACTACACCCACCGCATCTTTGAATTCAAGGGCGCCAAGGGCACGCCTGAAGAAGGCCCCAACATGATCCTGGACGACGGCGGCGACGCGACGCTGCTGATGCACCTGGGCAGCAAGGCCGAAAAAGACGCCAGCCTGATCTCCAAGCCGACCAGCGAAGAAGAAATCTGCCTGTTCAACTCGATCAAGGCCAAGCTCGCACAAGACCCGACCTGGTACAGCCGCCGCCTGAAGAACATCATCGGCGTGACCGAAGAAACCACCACCGGCGTGCTGCGCCTCAATGAAATGTCGGCCAAGGGCACGCTGGCCCTGCGCGCCATCAACGTCAACGACTCGGTCACCAAGTCCAAGTTCGACAACCTCTACGGCTGCCGCGAATCGCTGGTCGACGCGATCAAGCGCGCCACCGACGTGATGGTGGCCGGCAAGGTCGCCGTGGTGGCCGGCTACGGCGACGTGGGCAAGGGTTCCGCCCAGGCCCTGCGCGCGCTGAGCGCCCAGGTGTGGGTGACCGAGATCGACCCGATCAACGCCCTGCAGGCCGCGATGGAAGGCTACAAGGTCGTGACCATGGAATACGCTGCCGACAAGGCCGACATCTTTGTGTCCGCCACCGGCAACAAGAACGTCATCACCTACGCCCACATGGCCGCGATGAAAGACCAGGCCATCGTCTGCAACATCGGCCACTTCGACAACGAAATCGACGTCGCCGCGCTCGAGAAATGCACCTGGGAAGAGATCAAGCCGCAAGTCGACCACGTGATCTTCCCGGACGGCAAGCGCATTATCCTGCTGGCCAAGGGCCGCCTCGTGAACCTGGGCTGCGGCACCGGTCACCCGAGCTTTGTGATGTCGTCGAGCTTCGCGAACCAGACCATCGCCCAGATCGAGCTCTTCACCAAAAAAGAGGCTTACGAAGTCGGCAAGGTCTATGTGCTGCCCAAGCACCTCGACGAAAAGGTCGCGCGTTTGCACCTCAAGAAGGTCGGCGCGGTGCTGACCGAGCTGAGCGATGAGCAGGCTGCTTACATCGGTGTCAGCAAGGCTGGCCCGTACAAGGCCAATACCTACCGCTACTAATTAGTAGCTGCGGTATTCCTCCCTCTCCTGCTGGGAGAGGGAGCCAGACAAGGTCTCCGCCTGAATGATTTTCAGGCGAGAGGCCCATTCCACGGAGCACCATGCGCGCTGACCTCTTCCTCGTCGACCACGGCCATGCCGCCACCCGCTCCCAGGCCCAGCGCCTGATTGCTTCGGGCGTGCAGTGGCGCGCGGAAGCGGACGCCCCCTGGAAAAAGGTCGCCAAGAACGGCGACGAGATTCCCGATGGCGCCGAGCTGCAGCTGCTGGACACCACCGAAGCCAAGTACATCTCGCGCGGCGGGCTCAAGCTCGAAGGCGCGCTCAAGGCCACGGGCCTGAAGGTGGCCGGCCTGCGCTGCCTGGACATAGGCCAGTCCACCGGCGGTTTTACCGACTGCCTGCTGCAGCACGGCGCCGCCCAGGTGGTCGGTGTGGACGTGGGCCACGGCCAGCTGCATGCCAGCCTGCGGGGCGACCCGCGTGTGGTCTGCATCGAAGGCCTCAATGCGCGTTCCATGACGGCCGCCGACCTGGTGGCCGGCCATGCGGGCGACAGCGGCGACATGGACTTTGGTGATGACTTCGATGGTGAAGATGAGGGCGAAGAAGACCCGGCCATTGAAGCGAACTTCGACTTCCTGACCGGTGACCTGTCCTTTATCTCGCTCACGCTGGTGCTGCCCGCGGTGGTGCGCCTGCTCAAGCCCGGCGGCGACCTGCTGATGCTGGTCAAGCCGCAGTTCGAGCTGCAGCCCGGCCAGGTCGGCAAGGGCGGCATTGTGCGCGACCCGGCGCACTTCGCGTTTGTGGAAAAGCGCTTGCGCGATGCCTGCGCGGCCCTGGGGCTGGAGGTCAAGGCCTGGCTGGACTCGCCGATTGAAGGCGGCGACGGCAACCGCGAATTTTTTATCCAGGCCGTCAAGGGCCGCGACGTGGCCGGCGAAGACCAGCCGCTGCCGGCCGCGCCGCAGCGCAAGGTCGCCAAGCGCGTGCCGCGCGCCGAGCTGCGCGCATCGCGCGCGCCGCACGAAGACTCCGAACTCGCGCATGCCGGCCAGCCCGGGCCGGCGCGCGGCAAGCGGCGTGACAAAAAAAACGATAACGACGAGTGAGATCCGAGATGAACCTGCCCCTGAGCTTTGAATTTTTCCCGCCCAAGACGCCCGAAGGCGCGGCCAAGCTGCGTGTGGCGCGCCAGGCGCTGTATGCGCACAAGCCCGAGTTCTGCTCGGTCACCTTCGGTGCCGGCGGCTCCACGCAAGAGGGCACCTTCGGCACCGTGAAGGAAATCCTGGGCGAAGGCGTGGCCGCGGCCTGCCATTTCTCCTGCGTGGGCGCGACCAAGGCCACGGTGCGCAAACAGCTGGCCGAGCTGCAGGCCATGGGCGTCAAGCGCCTGGTGGCGCTGCGCGGCGACCTGCCCAGCGGCTACGGCGCCGGCGGCGAATTCCATTACGCGAGCGACCTGGTGGCCTTTATCCGCGAGGAAACCGGCGACGCCTTCCACATCGAGGTGGCGGCCTACCCCGAAATCCATCCGCAGGCCCGGTCGGCCGACGCCGACCTGCAGGCCTTTGTCAAAAAGGTCAAGGCCGGCGCCGATTCGGCGATCACGCAGTATTTTTTCAATGCTGACGCCTACTTCCGCTTTGTCGACGACGCGCAGGCCCTGGGCGTGGACCTGCCCATCGTGCCGGGCATCATGCCCATCACCAGTTCCACGCAGCTCATGCGCTTTTCCGACGCCTGCGGCGCCGAGATCCCGCGCTGGATACGCCTGCGCCTGCAGGGCTTTGGCGACGACACCGCCTCCATCAAGAGCTTCGGCCTGGATGTGGTCACCGGCCTGTGCGAGCAGCTCTACGCCGCGGGCGTGCCCGGCATCCATTTCTACACGATGAACCAGGCCGCGGCGACGACCGAAATCATCGGGCGGCTGCAGCGGGCCTGAGCCCGGCCACCCATGCGCGAGGGTGTGGTCCGCAGTCTTCGTGCCGCCGCTTCGGCAGCCCTGATCGCCTGGCTGGCGGCCTGCACGACGGCGCCGACCGCGCCCATCGGCCCCCGCACGGCTGCGCCTCGGCCCGCCCCGGCGCCGCAGCATGACGCGCCCGGCCAGGCCGTCGATGAAGTGTCGGCGCCCGTCCCCCTGACCGAGCGGCCCCGCCCCGAACTGCTGGGCGGCGAAGTGCCGCGCGAGTTCCAGCGCGGCACCGCCTCCTGGTACGGCCCGCGCTTTAACGGCAGGCGCACCGCCAGCGGCGAGCGTTTTGACATGCGCGAGTTCACCGCCGCCCACCGCACGCTGCCCTTCGGCACCCTGGTGCGCGTGCACAGCCTGGTCAACGGCCGCGAGGTGGACGTGCGCATCACCGACCGCGGCCCTTACGCCGGCAACCGCATCATCGACCTGAGCCGCGCCGCGGCCGAGGAGCTGGGCATGCTGGGCCTGGGCTTCAAGGAAGTGGTACTGCTGGTGCCGGAGTCCACGCCCGAGGTGGCCGCGCCGGCGCCGGCCCGAAAGCCGGCGCGCAAGCCGCGCCGCGCTTCGCCCGCCAGCCGGCGCTGAAGCGGCCTGCAGCGCCCTCAAGCGGCGCCTGGCCGAGTGGCTCGCAGGGTTAATCGACAGCGGCGGCGGCAAATTTGTTTCAATTTATTAGAATTTCAGTAATTCCTGAAAATTCAATAAGTCAAAGAGGCCCGGCGCCATGAATCTTCCTCCCCTGACCCAGCGTTTTGTCCTGCATTTCGGTGAAATGGGCAGCCGCTGGGGTATCAACCGCACCGTGGGGCAGATTTATGCCCTGTTGTATGTGTCGCCGCGGGCCTTGAATGCCGACGAGATCGGCGAGGCGCTGGCGTTCTCGCGCTCCAACGTCAGCATGGGGCTCAAGGAGCTGCAATCGTGGAACCTGGTGCGCCTGCAGCACCTGCCGGGCGACAGGCGCGAGTACTTCCAGGCGCCTGAAGACGTCTGGGCCATCTTCCGCACCCTGGCCGAGGAGCGCCGCAAGCGCGAGATAGACCCGACGCTGTCCATGCTGCGCGATGCGCTGATGGAGCACCCCTCGCACGCGGACGACATCCACGCCCAGGCGCGTATGAAGCAGATGCACGACCTGATCGAGCTCATGACCGGCTGGCTGGCCGACGTGCAGAAAATGGATTCGGCCACGCTGGTGAGCCTCATGAAGATGGGCGCCAAGGTGCAGAAGCTGCTGGAGATGAAAAACAAGGTCGCCGGCAGCATGAAGGCTGGTTTGACAGGCCGCGCGGCATCCCCCACAGTGGCAGCCACGCCTTCCGATGCGCCCGAACCCGCGGCGGCGCCTGCCAACCTTCCCGATGACACCAGGAGTTGACGATGGACGGACTTGACGCATTCCTGTTGGCCCGCATCCAGTTCGCGGCCAACATCACTTTCCACATCCTGTTCCCGACCATCAGCATCTCGCTGGGCTGGGTGCTGCTGTACTTCAAGCTGCGTTTCGTCAAAAGCCAGGACCAGTTCTGGATGGACGCCTACCAGTTCTGGGTGAAGATCTTCGCGCTCACTTTCGCGCTGGGCGTGGTCAGCGGCATCACCATGAGCTTCCAGTTCGGCACCAACTGGCCGGGTTATATGCAGAAGGTCGGCAACATCGCCGGGCCGCTGCTGGCCTATGAGGTGCTGACGGCCTTCTTCCTGGAGGCCACCATGCTGGGCGTGATGCTGTTCGCGCGCGAACGCGTCAGCGAAACCATGCACACCGTGGCCACCCTGCTGGTGGCGGGCGGCACCACGCTGTCGGCCTTCTGGATCCTGGCGCTCAACTCCTGGATGCAGACGCCCGCGGGCTTTGAAATGATCAACGGCCAGGCGCATGTCGTGAGCTGGCTGCAAGTCATCTTCAACCCGTCCTTCCCCTATCGCCTCGTGCACATGCTGCTGGCCTCGGGGCTCACGGTGGCCTTTTTGGTGGCGGGCGTGTCGGCCTACCGCTGGCTGCGCGAGGACCGCGGGGCCGAGGTGATGGCCGGGCTGAAGACCGGCATCTACATGGCCGCGATGCTGATCCCGCTGCAAATCGTCGCGGGCGACCAGCACGGCCTGAATACCCTGGAGCACCAGCCGGCCAAGCTGGCCGCGATGGAAGGCATCTGGAAAACCGAAAAAGGCGTGCCCGCGATCCTGTTCGCGCTGCCGGACGAAAAGGCCAGGGAAAACCGCTATGAGATCGCGATCCCCAAGCTGGCCTCGCTCTACCTCACACATTCGCTGGACGGCGAGGTCAAGGGCCTGGACCAGTTCGAGGGCAAACACCCGCCCGTGGCGCCGGTGTTCTGGGCCTTCCGCATCATGGTCGGTGTGGGCGTGCTGATGCTGCTGGTCAGCTGGGCCAGCGTGCTGCAGCTGGCACCGTGGAAGAAAGACCCGGCGCGCACGCTGACGGTCTGGCACGCGCGCGTGCTGGTGGCGATGACCTTCGCGGGCTGGATTGCCCTGGTCGCCGGCTGGTATGTCACCGAGATCGGCCGCCAGCCCTGGCTGGTGACGGGCGTGCTGACGGCGGCCGACGCGGCCTCCAAGGTGCCGGCGCCGCGCATCGCGCTGACCCTCTCGCTGTACCTGGCGCTGTACGCGGTGCTGCTGGTGTCCTATGTGTCTGTGGTGTTTTATCTCGCGCGCCACAAGAAGCATGCGGACAAGCCTTTCGGCGACGACAACACCGCCGGCGAAACCGAGAAGGAACTCAATGTCGTGAACTATCCCGAAAAGGAAGGAGCTCCCCATGCTTGACCTGGCCCCCGACCTGACGCAAGCTGCCGGCTGGATGCCCATCGTCTTCCTGGTGGTGATGGGGCTGGCGATGCTGGCCTATGTGATCCTGGACGGCTACGACCTGGGCGTGGGCGTGCTGATGCACCGCGCCAGCGACGACGACAAGGACACCATGATCGCCAGCATAGGCCCCTTCTGGGACGCCAACGAAACCTGGTTGGTGCTGGGCGTGGGCATTCTGCTCACGGTGTTCCCGCTGGCGCACGGCGTCATCCTGGGCGCGCTCTACCTGCCGGTGGCCTTCATGCTGATAGGCCTCACGCTGCGCGGCGTGGCCTTTGACTTTCGCGTGAAGGCGCGCGCCAGCCACAAGCCGCTGTGGAACCGCATGTTCTACACCGGCTCGCTGCTGGCGAGCTGGTCGCAGGGTTATATGCTGGGTTCGCTGATCACCGGCTTTGCCGCCACCTGGTGGACGATTGTGTTCAACGCCGTTATCGGCGCCGCACTGGTGGCGGCCTATTGCCTGCTGGGGTCGGGCTGGCTCATCATCAAGTCTGAAGGGGCACTGCAGCTGCAGGCTGTGCGCTGGGCGCGCGCCAGCCTGTGGTTCACCATGGCCGGGGTGGCGGCGATCTCCATCGCCACGCCGCTGGTCAGCCACAGCATTTTTAACAAGTGGTTCTCTTTCCCCAACATCGTGCTGCTGCTGCCCATTCCCGCCGCCACCCTGGTGCTGTTCGGCGTGATCTACCGCAGCCTGCAGCGCCTGCCGGTACGCCTGGCGCAGGGCAATGAGTACGGCGCCTGGGTGCCCTTCGGCGCCACGGTGGGCGTGTTTTTGCTGGCCTTCTACGGCCTGGCCTACAGCCTGTTCCCGTGGCTGGTGATAGACAGCCTGGACATCTGGAAAGCCGCCGCCGCGCCCGAAGCCATGGGCGTGATCCTGGCCGGGGCGGCGGTGGTGCTGCCGATGATCATCGGCTACACCGTGTTCGCTTATCGCGTGTTCTGGGGTAAGAGCACTGCCCTGAAATATTAGCCCCCACGCTCCCCCACTGCGTGTGGGTCGCTGCCCCCCGAGGGGGCCGCTGCGCCTGCGGCCCGGCAAAGCCGGTTCCGCGGCCCCTGCTGGTGCAGAGAGAGCCCCTCGGTCTCCGTGTTTACAAGCTGATCTCAGGCGCGGGGGCCACGGCTTCGAGTTCCAGTAAAAAGGCCTCGGCCGATTCATAGCGCTGCTCGGGGTCTTTGGCCATCAGCTTGTTGACGACGCCTTGCAGGTCGGTGTGGGCCGCCGGCAGCGGGGGCGTCTCGGCGTTCAGGTGTTTGGCCAGCAGCAACTCGAGCGACTCGGCGATGTAGGGCCTGCGATGGGCCAGCATTTCGAACAGCATCACGCCCAGGCTGTAGAGGTCGGACTTGGCCGTCACCTTGCGGCCGGTGGCCTGCTCGGGGCTCATGTAATAGGGTGTGCCCACCACATCGCCGTGGTGGGTTTGCGTCAGGCCCATGTTTTGCGACTGCATGATGGACTTGGCGATGCCGAAATCGGCCAGCGCCACGCTGCCGTCGGCGCGCAGCATGACGTTTTCGGGCTTGATGTCGCGGTGCACGATGCCGTGCGCATGGATGGCCGACAGGGCCTGGGCGACCTCGCGCGCGACCGTCAGCGCTTGCGGGCGCGTCAGGCTGGGGCCGAACAGGCTGCGCAGGTCGCCGCGCTCGAAGTACTCCATCGCGATATAGGCGTGCTCGTCGGTAAAGCCCTGGTCATAGATCTTGATGACGTGCGGATGGTCTATCTTGCAGAGCAGGGCGTATTCCTGGATGAAGCGAACCAGGTGCTCGGAAGCCTCCTTGCCGCGCGAATCCAGCACCTTGAGCACGATGGGCAGGCCGTCGGATTCGCGCTCGCTCAGGTAGACCTCGGTCATGCCGCCCGCGCCTATCTTGCGCGTGATGCGGTAGCCCTTGAGCCGCACCGGCTCGCTGCCGGCGTCGAAACGCAAATCCTTGAGCGCCGAGAGCTTGGAGTCCAGCGCGCCCTTGACGGCGCGCGCGGTGATGTCGGAATTGGCGCGCACCGCGTCGCTGATCTCGCGCGCGCGCTCGGTCAGGCTGGCCATGCCGTGGATCTTGTCTTCCATGGTGGTGACCAGGCCGGTGACCTCGGCCACGTCGATGGCCAGGTTTTTGCCCGGCACCACCAGCGCGGTGTGGGTTCCCGTCTGTATGCCGGTGCCGGCCAGGGCCAGGGCCTCCTCGCTGGCCATCACCGTCCAGCCCATTTCCTCGGAGGCGCTTTCCAGGCGCGCGGCCAGGGTCACGGTTTCGCCCACGGGCGTGACTTCCTTGTTCTGCTGCGTGCCGAGCTGGCACAGCGTGACGGGGCCGCTGTGGATGCCCACGCCCATGGCAAAGGGCGGCAGGGCGCGCGCGCCGAAGCGCTCGTCCAGCCAGTCGCGGAACTCATGCGTGGCCAGCGCCATGGCCAGGGCGGCGGAAATCGCGCGCCGCGGGGCCGGCAGCGGCGAGCCGGTCATGGTGTCGGAAAACACGGCCATCAGGCCGTCGCCTATGAACTTGATGTGGCGGCCGCTGTTTTTGAGCACGGGCTCGGAGGTGCGCTCGAAGTATTCGGTGAGCAGCTGCGAGACTTCGGCGGCGCTGAGCTTTTCGGCGATGGAGGTGAAGTTGCGTATGCTGGCGACCAGCACGGTGGCGCTGGAGAGCTCCTCGGTCTGCGCCGTGGCCGGGATGTCCATGGGGATGGAGTCGGGCTGGTCGCCGCTGATGCGGTGGGAAAAGGCCGCGCGCAGCCGCTGCTCGCCGGCCGCCACCTCGGAATCTATGGCTTCGCGCACACGCGCTTTTTTCTTGAACTGGGCGTTCACCGCGTCCAGCAGCTCGGCGCGGCTGAAGGGCTTGGACAGGTAGTCGTCGGCGCCGGCCGTCATGCCGCGGCGCATGCTGTCGCGGTCGTCGAGCGCGGTGAGCAGCATGAAGGGCGTGTTGCCCAGTTCGCGGTCGGCGCGCACGGTGGCCAGCAGCTCGAAGCCGTTCATGCCGGGCATGCCGACGTCGGAGATGATCAGGTCGGGCCGGCTGGCACGGGCCAGCGCCAGGCCTTGCAGGCCGTCGGGCGCGGCGGCGGTCTCAAAGCCCTCGAGCTTGAGCAGGCGCACGATGTTGCTGCGGATGGCGTCGTCGTCTTCAACGATCAGGATCAGGGTCATGTCTATCCTCAGGAGATGGGCAGGCTGACCGTGAACCGGGTGCCCGCGCCTGGCGTACTCGCCACCTCGATTTTGCCGTGGTGCAGGTCGACCGCATGTTTCACGATGGCCAGGCCCAGGCCGGAGCCCTGGCGGTTGCCCACGTTGGAGCCCCGGTGGAAGCTTTCGAACAGGCGCGGAAGGTCCGACGCCGGTATGCCTATGCCTTCGTCGCCGACCTGCAGGACCAGCTCGTCGCCCTCCTGGCCCTGCCGGCGGTCCAGTGTCAGCACCACCACGCTGCCGGGGGCCGAATACTTGCAGGCGTTGGTCAGCAGGTTGGTGCAGATGTGGCGCACCAGCCGCTCGTCGAGCATGACCAGCTGCGAAAACGCGTCGTGGCCCACCGGCGCCTCGAATTCGATGGCGTGCTGGCCGGCGTCGCTGGTGTGCACCTCGGTCACCAGCTTGCGGCACAGCGCCGCGATGTCCAGCGGCCGCAGGTTGAGCCTGAGCTTGCCGGCATCGGCCTGGCCGACGGTCAGCATGTCCTCGAGCATGCCCTGCATGCGTTTGACCGCGACCACCAGGTCGGCCATGATGTCCTGGCGCTCGCGGTGCGTGATTTTTTCGCCGTAGTGCTCGATGAGTTCGGCCGAGGAAAGAATCGTGGCCAGCGGGGTGCGGAATTCGTGCGAGGCCATCGAGACGAAACGGGTCTTGAGTTCGCCCAGCTCGCGCTCGCGCACCAGCGCGCGCCGGGTTTCCTCGTCGGCCTCCTTGCGGCGCGTGATGTCCACATAGGTCCAGACCGAGCCGTCCTCGGGCCGGCTGCGGTCCAGCGCCGAACCGTCCAGCTGCACCCAGATCAGCTCGCCGTTCTTGCGGCGCATGCGCGCCTCGGCCGAGAACAAACCGGTCTGCAGGATCTGCGTGTAGGCCAGCGCGCCCAGGCGTTCGAAGTCCTCGTCGCTCGGGTAGTGCACCCGGGTTTCCTGGCCCAGGAGTTCCGCCGGGCTGTAGCCCAGCATGGCGGCCAGCGTGCGGTTGAGCCACTGGTGGCGCCGCTCCTTCAGGAAGGTGACGCCGACGGCGGTGGTCTCCAGGATGGCCTCGCGCTGCACCAGCGCGCTCTTGAGCTCCTCGTCGAGCCGGCGCCGCTCACTGATGTCGGACATCAGCACCAGCAGGGCCGGCTCGCCGTCCCATTCGATGCGCGTGCCGTAGATGCTGGCCCAGCCGGTGCGCAGCGCGGGCGCCATGGCCTCGCGCGGCGGCGTGATGAAGCGGGCCTCGTAGGCATTGACCATGGTGCCCGACTGCATGAGCTCGCGCCGCTGCTGCACCATCAGGCGGTCGTCGGGGTGGATCAGGTGCATGGAGGGCAGGCCTATGAGCACGCCGCCGAACAGCGCCTGCGCGCTTGCGTTGGCGAAGCGGACTATGCCTTTTTGCACCACCAGGATGGTGTCGTTGACGTTTTCCACCACGGCGCGGTAGCGCTCGGCGGCCGAGCGGGTCAGGGCCTCCAGCCTCTTGCGTTCGGTGACATCCTTCAGGAAAAAGAGGTCCGCCGGCGCACCCTCCCAGTCCACCAGCACGCCGTTGATTTCCACCCAGGAGACGGTGCCGTCGTCGCGCTGGAAGCGCGCCTCAAAGGCCGGAACGACATTGCCGGCGGCGCGCAGCTTGTGCTTGCCGGAAACAAAGTCGCGGTCTTGCGGATGGATGAACTCGATCATGGGCCGGTCGGCCATGGTCTCGGCCTGCGTGCCCAGCAGGGCCAGGCAGGGCGGATTGGCAAAGCGCAGCAGGCCGTCCTGGCCGACGCAGATGTTTTCGGTCGCCAGGTCGACCATGGTCTGGTAGCGCGCCAGCGAGGCGCTCAGCTCGTGCGTGCGCAGCGCGACCCGGCGCTCGATTTCGGCTTCCACGGCGTCTTCTTGGGCCGCGCTTCGCCCGCGTCCGGGTGCGGGCGTGGTGGCGGAAGAGCTTGGACGGGCCTGGGCGGGCATGGAAGGTCGTGATGCGCCGGTGGGAAACTGGGTCGGTAGAGATCGGTGGAATGCGGGGCGGGGGAACGGGCAACCTTGCCACAACTCATTGCGGCGGTAAAGACAGGAAAACATGCGCGCCGCGCGGCGCAAACCGGCTAGGCGGCGCGCGCAGGGTGCTTTCCCCGTGATGCCTCAGCCGCCGTGCTCGAGCGTGAAGCCCGCGTTGCGGTCCTGGCCCAGCAAGGCGACCATTTGCGGCAGGGCGGCCTGCAGCCCTGCCTTGAGCGTGTGCGGCGGGTTGATGACAAACATGCCGCTCGCGGGAAGCCCGGGGCGAACGACCTCGCCGCTTGTATCTGTCGTTAATTTGCTTGATTTGACCGTTAAAGTGGCATTCAGCCAGCTGCGGCTGCTTTTAACGGCCAGGGTTTTGAGTTTGCGCGGCAAATCGTGCGCTTCGGGCCGCGGAATGATGGGGTACCAGACCACATAGGTGCCGGTGGCAAAACGCTTGAGGGCGTCGGCCATGCAGGCCGCCACGCGGCCGTAGTCGCTCTTCATTTCGTAGCTGGGATCGCACAGCACCATGGCGCGGCGGGCCGGCGGCGGCAAAAAGGTTTTCAGGGCTTCAAAGCCGTCCTCGCGGGCCACGGCGACCTGGCGCCCCACGCCCAGCTGCTCGATGTTGCCGGAAAGCGACTTGAAATCGGTGGGGTGCAGCTCGAACAGCTTGAGCTTGTCGCGCCCACTGAGGAATTGCTGCTCGATAAACGGCGAGCCCGGATAAATCTTGAGGTGGGCGATGTCGCCGGTTTCGGCGAACTGCGGGTTCAGGCCGCGCAGCAGGTCGATATAGTCCTGCAGCAGGGGTGCCAAGGCCGCTGGCGCTACGGTTTTGGGAGCGGTTGAGGCTTTTTTGGCGGGGGCTGGAGCCGCTTTGGGCTCGGACAGCAGGCGGAAAATGCCTTCCTGGGCTTCGCCGCTGGTTTCGGTGTAATCGCCGTCCAGCCGGTACAGGCCCGCGCCCGCATGTGTGTCGATCACGGTCAGCGCCGTGTCCTTCTGGGTCAGGTACTTCATCAACGCGATCAGCGTGGTGTGCTTGAGCACGTCGGCGTGGTTGCCTGCGTGAAAGGCGTGGCGATAGGAAAACATGGCCTATCCTACCTTCTTGCCGGGGGGGAATGCCCCAAAACCAGCCGAATATTGACGCAAGTCCTTGATTTTTCATATAATCGAGGGCTCTGCAGCGCCTAGTGGTTCCGCGGCAGGGCTCGCAAATACTGCCTAAGAGGTTCTCATCAGAAGAACACCGACCGCAGAAAAGAACCCGACAAACCATTTTTTCGAAAGAAAACTCATGAAAACGTTCAGCGCAAAACCCGCTGACGTGACGCACGAGTGGTTTGTGATTGACGCGACCGACAAGGTCCTCGGACGAGTAGCCAGCGAAGTTGCTCTCCGTTTGCGCGGCAAACACAAGGCCATTTACACGCCTCACGTCGATACCGGTGACTTCATCGTCATCATCAACGCAGCCCAGCTGCGCGTCACCGGCGCCAAGTCGACCGACAAGATCTACTATCGCCATTCCGGATATCCAGGCGGCATCACTGCCACCAACTTCCGCGACATGCAAGCCAAGCACCCCGGCCGCGCTTTGGAAAAAGCCGTCAAGGGCATGCTGCCCAAGGGCCCGCTCGGCTACGCCATGATCAAGAAACTCAAGGTGTACGGTGGTGCAGAGCACCCGCATACCGCCCAACAGCCCAAAGTGCTGGACATCTAAGGAGCCATTGATGATTGGTGAATGGAACAATGGCACCGGCCGTCGCAAATCCAGCGTCGCCCGTGTGTTTATCAAAAAAGGCACCGGCAAGATCACGATCAATGACCGTGACATCCAGGTGTTCTTCGGTCGTGAAACCTCGATCATGATCTGCCGCCAGCCCCTGTTTCTGACGAACCACGTCGAGACGTTTGACATCATGGTCAACGTCCACGGCGGCGGCGAGTCCGGCCAGGCCGGCGCGGTGCGCCACGGTATCACCCGTGCGCTGATCGATTACGACGCAACGCTGAAGCCGGCCCTGAGCCAGGCCGGCTTTGTGACGCGCGATGCACGTGAAGTCGAACGTAAAAAAGTCGGTTTCCGCTCTGCTCGCCGCCGCAAGCAGTTCAGCAAGCGTTAATCCGCTTCGCTCCCAAAAAAGCCGCCTGGTTTGCGCCAGGCGGCTTTTTTCATGGCTCACGTGGTTTTTCAGCGGTTTCGGCCGTCCACTTGCCGTTAAGGTGTGTGGACGGGCAAAACACCCGGATGCAAACCCTTACTTCGGTTTGCCGGGTTAATACTCGATGTGGGCCCCGTCTGCGTGCACAATGCATTCCCGAACCGAAAACCGCAGGGCCTTCCTTGAAATTTCGCCTGTTTCGCCGCCGCCTGACCATCAGTTCCCCGCGCATGTCGGTGCGCAGCTCGCTCCCCTGGCCCCTGCGCTGGATCGCCGGCGCCCTGATGCTGGGATTTTCGGGCGCCATCGCGCTGTGGGCCTTTGAGTTCGGCAAGGACATCACCGGCACGGACAGCGGCAGCAAGGAGGAACTGGTCCTGCTGCGGCAGGAGGTGGCCAACCTGCGCGCGGACCGCGACAAGGCCCAGTCCATCGCCAACACCTCGGGCAGCCTGCTGACCGCCGAAAAAGCCGCCCAGGAAAAAATGATGAGCCAGATCCGGCAGCTGGAGGCCGACAACCGCGGCCTGCGCGACGACCTCGGCTTTTTCGAAAAACTGCTGCCGGCCGGCAGCGCCGAAGTCGCCAGCATCCGCAGCCTGCAGGCCGAAAAGCTGTCCGACACCCAGCTCAGGTGGCAGGTGCTGGTCATCCAGGCCGAAAAAGCCGCCCCGAATTTCAACGGGAAACTGGACCTGACCGTCCATGGAACCCAGGCCGGCAAGCCCTGGAGCATGACTTTGCCGGGAGGTCCGCAAACTTTACAGTTCAAACAGTACCGGCGTGTGGAAGGTGTCCTCGACTTGCCACCCCAAGCCGTGGTACAAACTGTTACAGCTAAGGTCATTGAAGGAACAACGGTCAGATCCGCCCAGACCTTTAAGCTTTGAATTTCCCCCGCCATCCCGCCCACCGCCACACCGACCCAGCACAGGAATCTTTGTATGTTTGGAAAAAAGAAACAGCCGCCCATCAAAAGCCTGATTGCCCAGGGCAGCTGCATTGAAGGCAACCTCAAATTCACCGATGGCCTGCGCATAGACGGCGAGGTCATAGGCGACATCCGCGCCGCCGAGGGCGGCTCCAGCATCCTGGTGATCAGCGAATCCGCCACCGTGACCGGCTACATCCACGCCGACCACGTCATCATCAACGGCCGTGTCATGGGGCCCGTCCATGCTTCCGAGCTGCTGGAGCTGCAGCCCAAGGCCAGGATAGAGGGCGACGTGTCCTACAAGGCGCTTGAAATGCACCAGGGCGCCGTCATCTTTGGACAGTTGCGCCCCACCACGCATCCCGAGCTGGAAGAAAAACCCACGCTCAAGCTGGCGGCCAACAATATCTGAGCCAACGGGTTCAATCTGGCGAGTAAGCGCTCACAAGTGGGGCGGCCCGGCCTAACACGCATGGGCGTTATGGTTGATTGAATTGCTGTACTATTTGCCTGTCAGCGCCGCCAGAGCCTGAGCCCCGAATCGCGGACGATGTCCGCCCGATGATCAATTGGAGTCCCCATGAGTGCCGTAGCCGAAAATATCCAGACCGACATGCCCGCGCCCTTTGTCTTCACTGACAGCGCCGCGTCCAAGGTGGCCGAGCTGATCGCCGAGGAAGGCAATCCCGACCTGAAGCTGCGTGTGTTTGTGCAGGGCGGCGGCTGCTCCGGCTTCCAGTATGGTTTCACCTTCGATGAAATCACCAACGAAGACGACACCACCATGACCAAGAACGGCGTGTCCCTGCTGATCGACGCCATGAGCTACCAGTACCTGGTGGGCGCCGAGATCGACTACAAGGACGACCTTGAAGGTGCCCAGTTCGTCATCAAGAATCCCAACGCCACCAGCACCTGCGGCTGCGGCTCCAGCTTCTCGGCCTGAGGCGCTTCCCAACGCCCCCGCTTTAAAAGCCGCCCTCGAGGCGGCTTTTTGCTGCCCGGCGATTTCCCTCATCTCTTCCATGCGGTGAACCAAGTCCGCCATTTCCCATCTCTCATCCATGCAGGCAGAAGAAAAATCATTGCGTGTGCTGCTCTGGCTGGTGGCCATAGGCTTCTTCATGCAGACCCTGGACGCCACCATCGTCAACACCACGCTGCCGGCCATGGCCCGCAGCTTCGGCGAAAGCCCTTTGCGCATGCAGTCGGTGGTGGTGGCTTATTCCCTCACCATGGCCATGCTGATTCCCGCTTCGGGCTGGATCGCCGACCGCTTCGGCACGCGGCGCGTGTACGTGGGCGCGATTTCCTTGTTCGTCATCGGCTCCATTGCCTGCGCAATGTCCGGCAACCTGGTGCAGCTGGTGGCCGCGCGTGTGGTGCAGGGCATGGGCGGGGCACTTTTGCTGCCGGTAGGCCGGCTGGCCGTGCTGCGCGCCTTTCCGCGCGAGCGCTTTTTGCAGGCCATGAGTTTTATCGCGATACCCGGCCTGGTCGGCCCGCTGATAGGCCCCACCCTGGGTGGCTGGCTGGTCGAAGTGGCCACCTGGCACTGGGTGTTCCTGATCAATATCCCGGTGGGGCTGCTGGGCGCGGTGGCGACGGTGTTCTATATGCAGGACAACCCGCGGCCGCAAATGCCGCGCTTTGACCTGCCGGGCTACCTGTTCCTGGCCTTCGGCATGGTGGCCGTCTCGCTCGCGGTCGACGGGCTGTCGGGCTTGGGCCTGAAGCAGGCCGGCGTGCTGGTGCTGCTGGTGTTCGGCCTGGCCAGCCTCACCGCCTACTGGCTGCACGCCGCCAGGCGGCCCGACCCGCTGTTTTCGCCCAAGCTGTTTTCCGTCCCCACGCTCAGCATAGGCTTGCTGGGCAATCTGTTCTCGCGCCTGGGCAGCTCATGCATGCCCTTTCTGGTGCCGCTGCTGCTGCAGGTCAGCCTGGATTATTCACCGCTGCAGGCCGGCATGATGATGGTGCCCGTCGCCGTGGCCAGCATGCTGGTCAAGCGCGTCACCACGCCGCTGATCACACGCTACGGCTACCGCCGGGTGCTGGTGACCAACACCGCGCTGGTGGGCTTCACCATGGCGAGTTTCGCGCTCGTCACGCCGGCCCAGCCGCTGTGGCTGCACATCGTGCAGTTGGCCTGCTTTGGCGCGGTCAACTCCATGCAGTTCACTGCGATGAACACCGTCACCTTGCGCGACCTCGACAGCGGCATGGCCAGCAGCGGCAACAGCCTGCTGTCCATGGTGCAGATGCTGGCCATGAGCATGGGCGTCGCCGCCGCCGGCGCGGTACTGGCCGCCTTCACGGGTTTCTTCGGAGCCGGCGAAGCGCAGCAAACCCTGCACGCCTTCCAGGCGACCTTTGCCGCGATGGGGCTGATCACGCTGGCCTCGGCGGGAATCTTCTGGCAGCTCTCGCCGGAGGTGCGGGTGGTGAAGAAGGCTGAAGCTTCCGAGGCATCGGGACAAGGGTGATTGGGCCGGGTCTTGCTCCGGCCTTGCGCGCTCTTCCTCCTCTTTCCTCTTTTTAGTTCAGCTGGCCGGGGGTTGCCCGGCGGCAACTCACTTTTCTTTTGCTTCGCCAAAAGAAAAGTAAGCAAAAGAAAAGGCGACCCTGGTTGCTGCGTCCCTCCGCTTCGCTGCGGGCAACCTGCGGTGCTCGGTCCAGACGGGGTCAAAAACAACTCGCCTTCGGCTCAAACAAGTTTTTGCCCTGATCCGTCTGGCCCTGCGCTCCTCGGCGCATCCACAAGGGGGTGGGACAGAAATACCAATACCGAATACCTGAAGAAACAAGGACACGCCATGGCGTGTCCTTGTTTGTATTTGTCTTCTTGGTATTTCGGTGTTCGGTTCCCGATCCCGATTGCCCCGTCCTGGCTGGGCCGAGGAGCGCAGACGTAGGCGGATCAGGGATCGCGCTTGTTTGAGCGAAGCGAGTTTGCGCGAGACCCCGCCGTAGTCGAGCACCGCAGGTTGCCCGTAGCGCAGCGGAGGGACCCAGACTGCGGGTCGCCTTTCTTTTGGGTACTTTTGGTGTTTGCGTAACTTCGCTGCGCGAAGTGAGCAAACCCCGCGCGCGTAGCGCGCCTTTGGCGAACAAAGAAAACCCGCTTTGCGGGTTTCGATAAAAGTGCCTCGCCCGCCGGGGCGAGACCCGGCCAGCTGAACCAAGAAGAGGAAGGAGGAGGGTGAGGAGGAAGAGCGCGCAAGGCCGGAGCAAGACCCGGCCCCCTCAACTCACTAACGCCAAAGCCCCAAAATCCCCAACCCTCTCCCCCAAACCAGCCTCCACCAGCTCAAACGCATCCGTCAACGCGGGCAGCTTGCCATGGATCTCTGCGCTCAGGCGGGGCAGCAAGTACGCGCGGTGGTTCCAGAATACGCCGCCGCCCAGGCTGATGCGTTCCAGGTCCAGGGTGGCGACCATGTTGTAGAGGCCGCGGCCCATCACGCGGCACAGTTCGTCGACGATGGCCTGGGCGGCCGCGTCGCCGGACTGTGCGGCGCTAAAAAGCGCGGAGGCGCCGGGGTAGCCCGCGCTGGCGAAGCGCCTTGCAATCGCGTTGCCGGCCACCACGCCTTCGAGGTCGCCCCTGTTGCCGCAGCCGCACAGCGCGTCGCTGTGGTCGCTGACAAAAGTGTGGCCCGCGTGGCCGGCGTTGCCGTGTTTGCCGCGCAGGATGCGGCCGTCCACGCAGAGGCCGAAGCCTATGCCGGTGCTCCAGGTCACGTAGGCGCAGTGGTTGTAACCCTGCAGCGCACCCCAGCGGCGCTCGGCCTGCAGGGCGCCCACGCCGTCGTTCTCCAGCTGGAGTTTTTCGCCAAAACGGGCACGCAGCGGGGCTTCCAGCGGCACACTGACCCAGTCGTTGGGCAGGCCGCGCGCCGGGCCGGCCAGGCCGCCGCAGATGTTGGGGTTGGAAATTTCCAGCATGCCGTCCACCGCCACAAAGGGGCCGCAGGACGAGATGCCGACGGCGGTGATGTCCTGCTCGCTGATGCCGGCGGCCTCGCAGGCCTGGCCCAGCATGCGCAGCACCTGGCGTGCCACGGCATCCGTCGGGCCGGATTTCTCGGTAGGCTCCACGTGGCGGGACTGCAGGACCCGGGAGGCCTGGGCCAGGCTGAGCTCCTGCCCGGCTTCTATCAGGCTCACCGCAATCTTGGTACCTCCCAGGTCGACGCAGGCTTTCATGGCGGGATGTTTTCCTTAAAGAATTTTGGCAAGCAGGCTGGCGATAAAACTCAGCAGGATGGTGGTGGTCAAGGGAATGAACCATTCGCGCCCGAACAGGCGAAAACGCAAATCGCCGGGCAGCTTGCCGAAACCCAGCTTCTGCAACAGCGGGCTGAACCAGCTGATCAGCACCAGGGCCAGGAAGATGACGATAAACCAGCGGATCATGGCAAGCAGTGTAGGACTTACAGCGTGTGGCTACGGTCGCCTGCGGCAAAGCCCATGGGCTCCCACACGGCACCGCCCTTGGCCCCAAAGGCGATCACCTTGAACAGCTCGCCCATCTCGTGCTCGGCGACCAGTTTTTGCACCATGGCGCGCTGCTCGAGCGGCGCGCCCTCCATGCCGTCGACCAGGCCGCAGTTCAGCAAAAAGCGCCCCTGGCTGGTGTAGCCCAGCACTTCCAGCCCGGCCTCCTGGCCGGCCAGGGCGATGCCGGTGAAGTTGACGTGGGCGGTGATGTCCTTGGCGCCCACCTCGGCCAGCGCATCGGCGTCCGCCAGGTGGCCGCGGTGGCACATCACCGTGCCCATGCTGCGCTGCGGGTGGTAGTACTCGTGCTCCGGAAAGCCGTAGTCGAGCAGGAAAACCGCGCCGGCCCCCAGCCGGTCGGCCAGGGTGGCGACAAAACCCTCGGCCTGGGGGTGGATTTCGGTGAGGTAGTCATGCGCACCTTCCACCTCGACGGGCGGCCGCAGCGCGGTGGGCTGGTCGGCATGGGCAAAGCCGCCCTTGTGCAGCACCACGCCGCGTTCATGCCAGACACCCTGCAGGCGCGCCAGCAGCTTGACCGGCATGGCGTCCAGCACCTCGTTGCCCAGCACCACGCCGCGCATCCTGGGCGGCAGTTCCGTCGCCCATTGCACCTTGTCGCCATAGGCGGCCAGCCGTTCGCGCTGGCGCGCCTGCAGGCTGCCCGAAAGATCGACGATGGTGTAGCGCTCCAGCTTGGGCTCCAGCGCCTCAAGCACCTGCTGCGCCAGCGCGCCCGAGCCCGCGCCGAATTCCCAGACCTCGGCCGTGTCGGTGGCCTCAAGCGCCTGGGCCGCCTGGCGCGCCAGGGCCTGGCCAAAACGCGGCGAGAGCTCGGGCGCGGTGACAAAATCGCTGCCGGCGCCCGGCATCAGGCCGAATTTGCGCGAATCGTTGGCGTAGTAGCCCAGGCCAGGGGTGTAGAGGGCCAGGGCCATGAATTCGTCAAAACCCAGCCAGCCGCCGGCGGCCTCAATGGCCTTGGCAATGTGGGCGGCGAGGCCGGTCGTTAAAATAGGGGTAGCTGTCGTCGAGGTCATGGGGTCACCATCCGCCATTGTCGGCGATCCCCCGGCCTCCCCATCCCGCTCTCCGGCCACCTTTTTTGCCCCTTTTTTGAGCCTCAACGCCCGCCCATGAACCCAACTCCGTCCTCCCCACCCGTGGTCCTTGTGACCGGCGCCTCGCGGCGGCTGGGGCGCGAGATCGCGCTGGCGCTGGCGGCCGGCGGCTGGCAGGTGGCGGTGCATTACCGCGCCTCCGAAGCCGAGGCCATGGCCACCGTTGCCGACTGCGCCAGGCTGGCGGGCGTGTCGGCGGCTTTCCAGGCCGAGCTGGGCGACGAGGCCGCGGTGCGCGGCCTGCTGCCGGCCGTGGTGGCGCGCATGGGCCGCGTCGATGCGGTGGTCAACAACGCCTCCACCTTTGAAGAGGACAGCGCCGCCAGCTTCGGCTTCGCGGCCCTGGACAAGCACCTGCACAGCAACACCGGCGCCGCCGTGCTGCTGGCGCAGGCCTTGCACGCCCACATCGTGGCGCGTGGCGGGGACGTAGAAGGTGAACAGGGCGCCCAAGGCGCCGTGGTCAACCTGCTGGACCAGAAGCTGTGGAACCAGAACCCCGATTTTTTCAGCTACACCCTCTCCAAGGCCGCGCTGGAAGCGGCCGGCACCATGCTGGCGCTGGCGCTCGCGCCGCGGGTGCGCGTGGTCGGCGTGGCGCCCGGCCTCACGCTGACCAGCCATTTGCTGAGCGACGAGCAGTTCCAGGCCAGGCACAAGCTGTCGCCGCTGGGCCGTTCCTCCACGCCCGCCGACGTCGCGGCCACGGTCAAATTCGCGCTGGAAAACCGCTCCATCACCGGCACCACGCTGCTGGTGGACGGCGGCCAGCACCTGATGAAGTTCGAGCGCGATTTTTCGCTGATGTAAGCCGCAGCCGCCGCTTGCCCCCACCCACACACCACAGACTGGCGCCATGTACAACACCCGCGGAACCCAGACCCTGAACCTCAGCGGCTTGCGTTTTGACGCCAACCTGGGCATTCTGGACCATGAAAAAACCGCGCCGCAGCCCATCCAGGTCGATGCCGAACTGAACCTGGGCACGCAGCCGCTGCTGCCGCATGACGACGACATCCACCATGTGCTGGACTACCGCAAGGTGCGCCAGATCATCATCAGCGAGTGCACGGCCGAGCACATGAACCTGCTGGAGAGCCTGATCGGCAAGCTGGCGCACCGGTTGATGCAACTGCCCGGCGTGCTGGGCGTGCGCGTGAAGATCGCCAAACTTGAAATTTTTGACGACTGCGAAGTGGCCATTCGCATCGAGACGGGACAGTGGTGAACGATATGGGAGCAAGTGATATGAGCGCAGTCTGGGAAGAAGCCGTGGCGGAGTACGAGCAGCAGGAAAGCTCGGCGCGCGTGCAGAACAGCATGAAGATCGAGCGCGAGGACCACAAACTCGAAAAACGCCTGTGCCGCGAAGTCGGCCGCGCGATTGTCGACTTCAACATGATTGAAGAGGGCGACAAGGTCATGGTCTGCGTCTCGGGCGGCAAGGACAGCTATGCCATGCTCGACATCCTGCTCAAGCTGCAAAAGCGCGCGCCCATCAACTTCGAGCTGGTGGCCGTCAACCTCGACCAGAAACAGCCCGGTTTTCCCGAGCATGTGCTGCCCGATTATTTGAGCAAGCTGGGCGTGCCCTTCCACATCGAAAACCAGGACACTTACAGCATCGTCAAGCGCGTGATCCCCGAGGGCAAGACGCTGTGCTCGCTGTGCTCGCGCCTGCGCCGTGGCATCCTGTACCGCGTGGCCGGCGAACTCGGCTGCACCAAGGTCGCGCTGGGCCACCACCGCGACGACATGCTGCAGACCTTTTTCCTCAACATGTTCTTCGCGGCCAAGCTCAAGGGCATGCCGCCCAAGCTGGTCAGCGACGACGGCAAGAACGTGGTGATACGCCCCATGGCCTACGTCACCGAAAAAGACCTCACGCGCTGGGCCCAGGTGCGCGAATTTCCCATCATCCCGTGCACGCTGTGCGGCAGCCAGGAAAACCTGCAGCGCAAGCAGGTCGGCAACATGCTGCGCGAATGGGAGAAAAAATTCCCCGGCCGCCTCGAGAACATGTTCGCCTCGCTGCAGAACATCGTGCCTTCGCACCTGATGGACAACAAACGCCACGACTTCAAGGCCATCAAGGCCACCGGCGTGGCCGATGCCGACGGCGACAAGGCTTTTGACGCCGAGGAATTTCGCGAGCCGGCGCTGCCGGGGCTGTCCGTCGTGGGCATCACTTCGCGCTGAGGGAGTGTTCCTTCAACAGCTGACTTCGGGGAGCTTATGAAACGCGCAGTTGCAGTGATTCTTTCCAGCGCCGCCATGGCCTTGCTGATGGCCGGCTGCTCCACCGTGCGCGTGGTCGACAGCGATGTCACCGCCTTCTACAACTGGAACGGCCCGCCCCCGGCGCCGGCCACGCCTTACCGCTTTGAACGCCTGCCCTCGCAGCAGGCCGCGGGCAGCCAGCAGGACCATGTGGAAGGCCTGGCCCGCACCGCGCTGGCCAAAGTGGGGATGGAGCTCAACCCGCCCGCCGCGCGCTACAGCGTGCAGGTCACGGCCAACACCCAGATCGTCGACCGCGGGCCTTATGGCTACAGCCCCTACGGCGGCTTTGGCTTCGGAAGCGGCGTGTTTGTGGGCGGCGGCAGCCGCGGGGCTTCGGTTGGCCTGTCGTTTCCGATTGGCGGCGGGATTGCCGAGCCGCCTTATTTCAAGCGCGAGCTGAGCATCGTGATGCGTGATTTGCGCACCAACCAGGTCAGCTTTGAAACACGCGCCTTGCACGACGGCGTCTGGGGCGACACGCTGGCCGTGCTGCCCGCCATGCTGGACTCGGCCCTGCGCGGTTTCCCGCAACCACCCGCCGGCACGCGCCGCATTAACGTGGAGATTCCCCGGTGAATGTGACCCCCACGCTTTTCACTTCGTGTAATTCGCTGCCCCCCGAGGGGGCCGCTGCGCCTGCGGCCCGGCAAAGCCGGTTCCGCGGCCCTGGCTGGAATGGGTATGCGCTGATTCTCACGCTCGTTTCTTTTTCCGAGGCGTCGACTTGCTCATGACAGAACCTACCCGCATCATTGCCATCCGCCATGGCGAGACCACCTGGAATGTGGACACCCGCATCCAGGGCCACCTGGACATCCCGCTCAATGAAACCGGCCGCAAGCAGGCCGAGCGCATGGCGCGGGCGCTGGCCGACGAGCCCATCAGCGCCATCTATGCAAGCGACCTGACCCGCGCATGGGAAACCGCGCAGTACCTGGCCCGCGTCCAGGGCATTGGCGTGACGCGCGAGGAGGGCCTGCGCGAGCGCGGCTTCGGCGATTTCGAAGGCAAGACCTTCGCCGAGATCGAGGCCCTGCTGCCCGACCAGTCCATGCGCTGGCGCAAGCGCGACCCCGAATTCGCGCCGGCCGGCGGCGAATCGCTGATCGCCCTGCGCAGCCGCGTGGTCGCCACAGCCCAGCGCCTGGCGGCCGCGCACCCGGGCGAACTGATCGCGCTGGTCGGCCACGGCGGCGTGATGGACGTGCTGTACCGCGCCGCGACGCGGCTGGACATCCAGGCGCCGCGCACCTGGGAGCTCGGCAATGCGGCCATCAACCGCCTCCTTTGGACACCCGAAGGCTTTACGCTCGTCGGCTGGGCCGACACCCAGCACCTGGACGATGGCACACTGGACGACAGCGCAATTTCCGGCGGCTCGCCGGACCCGCTGAGCGCGCCATCACAAATACCAGAAGAGATAAGACGCACCTCATGAGTACCATGCCCACCCGCCTGGCTGAACTGATAGGCAAGCCGGTCAACGATATCGACACCCCCGCCCTGGTCATCGACATGGACGCGATGAAACGCAATCTTGCGCGCATGGCAGAGTTCGCGAAAAAGCACAACGTCCGCTGGCGCCCGCATGCCAAGCTGCACAAAAGCGCTTCGCTGGCCAAGATGCAGGTACGCGCCGGCGCGGTCGGCGTCTGCGTGCAGAAGACCTCCGAGGCCGAAATCATGGCGGCCGGCGGCGTCACCGACATCTACATCAGCAATGAGGTCATCGCCCCGGCCAAGCTGGCGCGCGTGGCCGTGCTCGCGCAAAAGCTCGCGGCCCAGGGAGGCCACCTGGCCATCGCGGTCGACAGCACCGAAGGCGTGATCCGGCTCGCGCAGGCCATGACCGAGGCGCGCAGCGCCACCGGCGTGGCCACGGTGATCGACGTGTTTGTCGAAATCGACGTCGGCCAGGGCCGCTGCGGCGTCGAGCCCGGCGCCGCCGCCGTCACGCTGGTGCTGGAAATCCGCAAGCACCCGGCCCTGCGTTTTGCCGGCCTGCAGGCCTACCACGGCAAAGCCCAGCACATGCGCAGCGCCCACGAAAGGCGCGACGCCATCGCCAAGGCTGTCGAGGCCGTGGTACTCACGCGCAAGCTGGTCGAGGCCCAGGGCATCACGGTGGACCTGGTGACCGGCGCCGGTACCGGCAGCCTGATGCTGGAAGCGGCCAGCGGCGTCTACGGCGAGCTGCAGGCCGGCTCCTTCATGTTTATGGACGCCGACTACGCGAAAAACGAGCGCGACCCGGCCCAGCCGCAGTTCGAGCACGCGCTTTTCATCAAGACCCAGGTCATCAGCACCCACGGCGGCCACGCGGTGTGCGACGCCGGCCACAAAAGCCACGCGATCGATTCCGGCCTGCCGCTGGTGCATGCCTTCGACACTGAAAGCGAGCTCGAGTTTTTTAACGGCGGCGACGAGCACGGCATCCTGCGGCCCGCCGGCGAGAGCAAGCGCCTGCCCGGCCTGGGCCGCATGCTGTGGCTGATCCCGGGGCATTGCGACCCCACCGTGAACCTGCACGACTTCATGATTGGCGTGACGGGCGGCCTGCGCAACGGCACCGTGCAGCGCATCTTCCGGGTCGATGCGCGCGGCGCGCTGACCTGAGCCGCCCGCCGGGCGCTAGAAGTTCACGCCGTAGACGGCGTACATGGGCGCAGCCGTACCGTTGAGGCGCCCGCCGCGGTACTCGGCCTCGCGCGCCGACTGCAGTACCGCCTCATTGAGCTCGGCATGCGTGGACGACAGCACGCGCGCGTCCAGCAGCTTGCCCTCGGCATCCAGCAGCGCAATCACCACGACACGGCCGTGCAGGCCCTGCGCGCGGTAGGCCTGCAGCGCGTCCAGCGCGCCGGGCTTGCGCACGCGCGCGATGGAAATCTTCTGCCCCATGCCGTCGCCGTCCTGCATCTTCGGTGCCTGCGGGTGGTCGGCGTAGAGCTTGCTCATCTGCTTGAACAGCTCGGGGAATTCCGGCAGGCTGGAAGTGGCCGCCAGCGGCACGGCCGGGTTGGGTGTGCGCGGCGTGGGTGGGTGGCCTGGGGCCGCGCAGCCCGCCAGCATGCAGCCCAGGCCCAGGAGGACGGCGGCCACCCTCTGGTAAGGCGCAAGGCTGCGGCCCGGCATTCGGGGGGAAAGCCTGACACAAGGGCGCGCGCTCATGATCGTGCGGCCATGGCGTCGAAGTCGCGGGCCGGGACGGCAAGGGATATGGACACCATGAGCACCCCATAGGCCAGGCAGGCAAGCGCTCCCAGCCAGGACAGAAAATTCCAGGCGTTGTAGCGGCCCGGGTTGGTTGTCAGCTCTTTGGCATAGTCCGGCGACGCGCCGGGCAGGCCGCGTGCCGCGCCGTAGTCAAGCGCGGCATCGCCGAGAAAATAAAATCCCGCAATGCAGGCCGTCGCGCCAAGGAAAAACATAAACACCCTCGGCCACTTGAAGCCTTTGAGGAAGAGAAATGCCAGCGCAAAGGTCGCACCGCCCGCGATAAAAAGCCTTCCTGTCACCTTGTCCGAGCCCAGCGGCTGCAGTTCGTGCCATAGCCAGGGCAAAGGCGCAAACAGCCATTCGGACCTTGGCGCCAGCCCGCTCCATCGCAGCTTGGAGAGGGCGCCGCCGGACACCTCCGCCAGGACGATGACGCACACGCAGGTGGCCACGGCGACGTAGCAGATATGGCGAAACGTCGTGCAAGCGGCCGGCGAGGCAGTGGCCCAGTGGCGCTGCACCAGGTGCGTGGCCCATCCCAGCGCCAGGAGGGTGGTCCCGGCCGCGCCAAGCCATGCGGCCATTCCCTGCAGCACGGCGAAGCCCTCCAGCACAAACACAGGCAGGTAGCCGAACAGCACGCCGCTCAAGGCATAAGCCAGCATGACCACGACCGTCAGGCCCAACCCTGTTGAGTTGAAGAAGCGTTGCTGGGCGCCGGCCTTGGTCCAGGCCGCCTTGGGGTCCGCCGCCGCAGACAGGGCCACCCACCGTCCCATGTTCAGGCGTTAAACATGTCGTTGCCGCTGGCCGGCGGCGCCACGCCCAGGTGGCGGTAGGCGGCCAGCGTGGCGATGCGCCCGCGCGGTGTGCGCTGCAGATAGCCCTGCTGGATCAGATAAGGCTCGATCACGTCTTCAATCGTGTCGCGCTCCTCGCCTATGCTGGCGGCGATGTTGTCCAGGCCCACCGGCCCGCCGTCGAAGCGGTGGATCACGGCCTCGAGCAGCTTGCGGTCCATCACGTCAAAGCCCTGCGGGTCCACGTCCAGCATGGCCAGCGCCTTGTTGGCGATGTCCAGCGAGATGTGGCCGCTGCCCTTGACGTCGGCATAGTCGCGCACGCGGCGCAGCAGGCGGTTGGCGATGCGCGGCGTGCCGCGCGAGCGGCGGGCGATTTCAAAACCGCCGTCCTCGTCGATGGGCGCGTTGAGCAGCTTGGCGCTGCGCCGCACGATGCGGGCCAGTTCGTCGGGCGTGTAAAACTCCAGCCGCGCGACGATGCCGAAGCGGTCGCGCAGCGGGTTGGTCAGCATGCCGGCGCGCGTGGTGGCGCCCACCAGGGTGAAGGGCTGCAGGTCCAGCTTGATGCTGCGCGCCGCCGGGCCCTCGCCGATCATGATGTCGATCTGGTAGTCCTCGAGCGCGGGATAGAGGATTTCCTCCACCACCGGGCTCAGGCGGTGGATTTCGTCGATGAACAGGACGTCGTTTTTTTCGAGGTTGGTCAGCAGCGCCGCGAGGTCCTTGGGTTTTTCGAGCACCGGGCCCGAGGTCTGCCGCAGGTTCACGCCGAGCTCGTGCGCAATGATGTGGGACAGCGTGGTCTTGCCCAGGCCGGGCGGGCCGAACAGCAATACATGGTCCAACGCTTCCTGGCGCTTCTTGGCCGCGCCTATGAAGATTTCAAGCTGGTCGCGCACCTTGGACTGGCCCACGTACTCGTCAAACAGCTTGGGGCGAAGCGCGCGCTCAATGGCTTCCTCACCGGGCGAGGCCGGCGCGGCGGACATCACGCGCTTGGCGGGCGGGAAGTCGCCAGAGGAAAAATCGTCTGTTTGAATGCTCATGATGCTTTAACGGCTATTTCGCCAGCGCCTTCAGCGCCAGCTTGATGCCGTCGCTCACGCCTATGTCCTTGGGCAGGGCTTTGAGCGCCAGCGCCGCGTCGCGGTCGCTGTAGCCCAGCGCCACCAGGGCCTGCAGGATGTCGGACTGGGCGTCGTTGGCCACGCTGACCTGCACGCCGATGTCGGCGCCCAGCTTGCCCTTGAGCTCGAGCAGCAGGCGCTCGGCGGTTTTTTTGCCTATGCCGGGCACCTTGATGATGCGGCCGGCTTCCTGCTGGGTCACCGCCTGCGAGAGTTCCTCGACGCTCATGCCGCTGAGCACGCTGAGCGCGGTGCGCGGGCCCACGCCGGAAATCTTGATCAGCTGGCGAAAGGCCGCGCGCTCGGTGGCGCTGCCGAAACCGTAGAGGATTTGCGCGTCTTCGCGCACCACGAAGTGCGTCAGCAGGCTGACTTTTTCGCCCAGGCCGGGCAGGTTGTAGAAGGTGCTCATGGGCACCAGCACCTCATAGCCGACGCCGTTGCAGTCCACCAGGATTTCCGGGGGATTTTTTTCGGCCAGCTGGCCTGAGAGTCTTCCAATCATGGGCAAATCTTATCAGCCGCACGCAGGCGTGCATTTGGGCGGACAATTGCGGTTTGCGCGCCTCACAGGCCTTCTTTTCAGGAAACCCACCGCCTTGATCCTTCGCCACACCTTCACGCCGCCCAACAATACCCGCATGGGCCATTTGTGCGGGCCCATGGACAGCCATATCCGCACCATAGAGGCGGCGCTGGACGTCACGATCGCGCACCGCTTCGAGCAGTTCAAGATCGACGGCACCAAGGTCAAGGCGACTTTGGCGCTGGAAGTGCTGCAGGCCCTGTACGAAATCGCCCAGCGGCCCATAGAACCCGAAACCGTGCAGCTGATGCTGGCCGGTGACACGGCGCTGAGCACCGCGCCCGACGGCGGCATCACGCTGTCGACGCGGCGCGCCGACCTGCGCGCCCGCACCAGCAACCAGGGCACCTACCTGGAAAACATCGCCACGCACGACATCACCTTCGGCATAGGGCCGGCCGGCACCGGCAAGACTTACCTGGCCGTGGCCTGCGCGGTCGATGCGCTGGAGCGCAGCACCGTGCAGCGCATTGTGCTGACACGCCCCGCGGTCGAGGCCGGCGAGCGCCTGGGGTTCTTGCCGGGCGACCTGAGCCAGAAGGTCGACCCCTACCTGCGCCCGCTGTACGACGCGCTGCATGAGCTGATGGGCTTTGAGCGCGTGCAGAAGGCTTTTGAGCGCCAGCAGATCGAGATCGCGCCGCTGGCCTTTATGCGCGGCCGCACGCTGAACCATGCCTTTGTCATCCTCGACGAGGCGCAAAACACCACGCCCGAGCAGATGAAGATGTTCCTCACGCGCATAGGCTTTGGCAGCAAGGCGGTGGTGACGGGCGACGTGAGCCAGGTGGACCTGCCGCGCACGCAGCTCAGCGGCCTGGTGGACGCCGAGCGCGTGCTCAAGCGCGTCAAGGGCATCGCCATCACCCGGCTGAGCAGCGCCGACGTGGTGCGCCATCCGCTGGTGGCGCGCATCGTCGACGCGTATGACAAATCACCGGGCCGGCCGGCCCCCGTGGAAGAGGGCGTTGCTGAGCCAGCGGCCGCGCCGGCCCGCCGCGCCAGCGCAAGGAGCCGCAATGGCTCTTAAACAGTTAAGCCTGTCGCTGCAGTTTGGCGAGCTGAAAAACGCCGCGCGCCACCGCGCGGCCCTGCCGCGCCACAGCGTGGCCCGCTGGATACGCCACGCGCTCGCGCATGACGGCGAGATCACCGTGCGCATCGTCGATGCCGAGGAGGGCCGGGCGCTGAACCGCGACTACCGCCAGCGCGACTACGCCACCAATGTGCTGACCTTCGACTACACGCAGGAACCCGTGGTGACGGCCGACCTGGTGCTGTGCGCGCCGGTGGTGGCCCAGGAAGCAAAAGACAACAAGAAGACCTTGCAGGCCCATTACGCCCACCTGCTGGTGCACGGCACCTTGCATGCCCAGGGTTGGGATCATGAAACCGGCGAGGAAGACGCCGAGGCCATGGAGGCGGAGGAAATCCGCATCCTGGCGGGCCTGGGTGTCAAAAACCCCTATCGCTGAAGGTGCTCAGGCGCCCGGCGCGACCTGCAGCGGTATCGTCACAGGCCCGTCGTTGACCAGGTGCACCTTCATGTCGGCGGCAAACCGCCCGGTCTGCACTTCCGGATGCAGCACCCGCGCCTGGGCCACAAAGTAGTCGTAGAGCCGGCGGCCTTCGTCGGGCGACGCCGCGCCGGTGAAGCTGGGCCGGTTGCCGCCCGAGGCGTCGGCGGCCAGCGTGAACTGGCTCACGATGAGCAGGCCGCCTTTCACATCCTGCACGCTCAAATTCATCTTGCCCGCGTCGTCAGAGAAGATCCGCAGCTTGAGTATCTTGGCCAGCAGCTTGTCGGCCTGCCCTTCGCTGTCGCCGCGCTCGGCGCACACCAGCACCAGCAGCCCGGGCCCAATCTGCCCGACGGTCTCTCCCTCGATCACCACGCGGGCCTGGGCCACGCGCTGCAGCAGCGCCTTCATCAGTCGCCCACGCCGGCCGCGACGAACAGCGGCTTGCCCACCGGCCCCGCGAGAAAACTCACGAACTGCTGGGCCAGTTCCTGCTGCTTGCCGGAGGCCAGCGGCGCGGCGGTGTAAGCGGTGTAGTTCTGCACCTCGGCCGGCACCGGGCCGACGAACTTCAGGCCCTTGCCCTGGTAGAGCAGGATTTCGGTGATCGCGCCGAAGCCGATTTCCTGGCCCTTGCCCTTGATGACGTGCTCCATCACGGCGGCGCCGTCGGGGTAGCGCGTGGTCTTGCCTTCGACCTGGGCATAGACGTCCATTTTTTTGAGCAGGCCTTCGAGGTACAGGCCGGTGGAGGCGCGGTTGAAGACCAGCGAGTCGGCAGCCAGCACCGAGCGCTTGAGCGCCTCGGCGCTGCTGATGTCGGGCGCGGCCGCGCCTTCGCGCACGGCCACACCCATGCCGACACGGCCGACGTTGGCGCGTGTTTCGGCCAGCTTGCTGGCCGACGCGAATTCGCCGATCACGGCGGGCGGCGCGATCACCACGTCGAACGCCGGGTTGGACTCCATGCGTTTTTTCAGCTCGGGCGCGGTGTTGAACGTGATTTTCACGCCGTGGCCGGTCTGTTTTTCAAACGCGGCGGCCGCGGCCTTCAGGCCGGGCTCGATGGCGCCGGCGCTGAGGACGGCGATGTCCGCCGCGTGCGCCGTGAAGGCCAGCAGGGCGCAGGCAAGGGCCTGGGCGGGAAGCAAGATGCGTTTCATGAAAGCTCCTGGGCGAGAAAAAGGGCGAGAAGGGGCTGGGAAATTATCGAGGGAGTACCGGAAAAGAGGCAGGCCTTCAGATGAGGTCGGCCTCGTCGTCAAAATGCGCTTCCACGTCGCTGGGCAGCAGCTGGATGCTGGCGCGCAGGCCGGGCACGGCGCTCATCAGGGCCTGCTCGACGCTGGCGCGCACCGCCGCGGCCCGTCCCAGCGACCAGCCGGCCGGCATGTGCATGTGCAGGTCGACAAAACGCCGCTGGCCGGCGCGGCGCGTGCTGAGGTGGTCAAAGCGGATGGTGGGATGGCTGAAGCCTTGCAGCACTTTCTGGATCTCGGCCATCACCTCGGGCTCCACGGCTTCGTCCATCAGGCCTTGCGAGGAGCGCCACACCAGCTGGCAGCCTTCCCAGAGGATGTTGATGGCCACGCCTATCGCCACCACGGCGTCCAGCCAGAGCCAGCCCGTCGCGATCACCGCGCCTATGCCGACCACCACGCCCGCCGAGGTCCAGACGTCGGTCACCAGGTGCCTGGCGTCGGCCTCCAGCGCGATCGAGCGGTGCGCCCTGGCCACGCGGAACATCACCCAGGCCAGCAGGCCGTTGAGGGCCGAGCTGCCCACCGCCAGCGCCAGGCCCCAGCCCATTTTTTCGAGCGGCTGCGGATTCAGGATGCGATGGGCCGCGGCCCAGATGATGGCCGCCGCCGCGCCTATGATCAGCGCGCCTTCAAAACCGGAGGAAAAATACTCGGCCTTGTGGTGGCCGTAGGGATGGTCGTCGTCGGCGGGCCGCTGCGCGATGGTGACCATGGCCAGGCCGAACAGCGCGCTGGCCAGGTTGACGAAAGACTCCATCGCATCCGACAGCAACCCCACCGAGCCGGTGATGTACCAGGCCGTGGTCTTCAGCGCGATGGTGAGCACCGCCACGGCCACCGAGGCCAGCAGCATGCGCTGCGGCGTCAGGGCCTGGAAGGTGGTCGGGTTCATGGCGCTATTGTGTACGACGGTGATGGCGCCAAGGGTTGTTCCCAAGGCCGGTGCCCGGCACGGCCGCTAGCATGGGTGCGCGCCGCGATTGCTGCGCATGACCAAACACAATGAACCACTCCTGAGGAAACCCCATGAAACTCCAGAAACGCAAAGTCGCCCTGGTGCTGGGCACCGTGCTGGCCGTGTCGGCCGGCGCTTTGTTTGCGCAGGTCTCGGGCCTGACGCGCACGCTTGTCGGCAAGGCCGACGTGTCGGTGCCGGGGCGCGAGGCCGTGGTGGCCCGCGTCGATGTGGCGCCCGGCGCCAAGGCTGGCCGCCACACCCACCCCGGCGATGAAATCAGCTATGTGCTCGAAGGCGAGGCCACGCTACTGATCGACGGCCAGCCGCCGCGCCAGGTCAAGGCGGGCGAGTCCTTCGTCATTCCGGCCGGCGTGGTGCACGACGCCCACAACACCACCAATGCGCCCATCAAGCTGGTGGGCGTTTACGTTGTCGAAAAAGGCAAGCCGCTGGCCTCGCCCGCACCTTGAAGCCGCGCGGCAGGCGGCGCCGCCTGGGCGCTGCAAGCTCCGGTCGCCGATGCGACAATGGCCGCCGGAGTAAAAACAACAATGTCCTATCCGCATCTGATCGCAGCCACCGCGCTGGCGCTGGCTGCGGCCGGCGCGCATGCGCAGGCCCCGTCGGCCAACACCTCACCCCCCGTCCCCGAAGCCCCAGGCCTTGCGGCCGCGCCGGCCGCCCCTGTTGAAGCGGCCGTCCGGCACGCCGGCTTCCTCAAGACCCTCAAAGGCGGCGTCCAGCTGCTGCAAGCGCCGGGCGAGACGGCGCGGGCGGCGCAGGCCGGCGACGCACTGCTGCCCGGCGGGCGCATCACGACCGGCCCCGATTCCGCCGCCAGCCTGGTGCTGCGCGACGGCAGCACGCTGGTGCTCGGGCCGTCTTCGCAGATGGAACTCAAAGCCTTCAGCTTTGACGCCACCACCCATGACGGCAATTTGCTGGCTTCGCTGCTCAAGGGCTCGCTGCGCATGATCACCGGCCTGCTCGGCAAGTCGCACCCGGAGGCGGTGCGCATCGAAACGCAATTTGCCTTTGTCGGCGTGCGCGGGACGGACTTCATCGTGCAGGCGGATGAGCAGCCATGAGCGGCCGTCCCTCCCTTCTTCTCCCCGTCGCGCTGGCCTTGCTGCTGGCAGCCTGTTCGGCCCCCGGTACCCGCGTGGTGCTGCTGCCGCAGGAAGGCGGCGCGCCGTCCGCCGTGGTGGTGCGCGCCAAGGCCGGTGGCGAAACTACCGTGTCGCAGCCCTACCAGCGCGCCACCGCGGCATCGGGCGCGGGCGGCGCGCCGCGGCTGGACCAGGCCGACCCGGCCAAGGTGCAGGCCGAGCACCGCTCGCTGTTCGAGATGGCGCCGCCCAAGCCGCAGCGCTACACGCTGTATTTCGATGCCGGCGGTACGGTGCTCACGGCCGAATCGCAGGAAGTGCTGGAACAGGTGCTGGCCGCGGCGCTGGCCCGCAGCGGCGGCGACATGGTGATCACCGGCCATACCGACACCGTGGGCACGGGCGCCAGCAACGACGCCCTCTCGGCCCAGCGCGCGCAGCAGGTGCGCCAGATGCTGGCCGAACGCCGGTTCCCGCCAGCCCGCATCGAGGCTGCCGGCCGGGGTGAGCGCGAGCTTGCCGTGCCGACGGCCGATGAGGTCGACGAGCCGCGCAACCGGCGCGTCACCATAGAGGTTCGTTAAAGCAGGGGAGGCTGCCGGCGGGCGCTCAGCCCAGCGTCACGCGCGCGAACTTGCGCTTGCCGACCTGCAGCACATAGGTGCCGGCCGCCAGCTTGAGCGCCTTGTCGCTGACCACGCTGGAATCCACGCGCACGCCGCCGCCGTCGATCAGGCGCGTGGCTTCGCTGCCCGAAGGCGCCAGGCCGGCAGCCTTGAGCAGCGCGCCTATGCCCATGGGCGCGCCGGTCAGCGACACCTCGGGAATCTCGTCGGGCACGCCGCCCTTGCTGCGGTTGATGAAGTCCTGCTCGGCGGCGTCGGCCGCGGCGGCCGAGTGAAAGCGCGCGGTGATTTCCTTGGCCAGCGCCACCTTGGCGTCCTTGGGGTTGCGTCCGCCGTCGACCTCGGCCTTCAGGGCCGCGATGTCGGCTTCGCTCTTGAAGGACAGCAAGGTGTACCACTTCCACATCAGCACGTCGGAGATCGACAGCACCTTGGCGAACATGGTGTTGGCGTCCTCGCTGATGCCGATGTAGTTGTTCTTGCTCTTGGACATTTTTTCAATGCCGTCCAGGCCCTCAAGCAGCGGCATGGTCAGGATGCACTGCGGCTCCTGGCCGTATTCCTGCTGCAGGTGGCGGCCCATCAGGAGGTTGAACTTCTGGTCGGTGCCGCCGAGCTCGAGGTCGCTCTTGAGCGCCACCGAGTCGTAGCCCTGCATCAGCGGGTACAAAAACTCGTGCACGCTGATGGGCGTGCCGGCCTTGAAGCGGTCGTGGAAGTCGTTGCGCTCCATCATGCGGGCCACGGTGTAGCGTGAGGCCAGCTGGATCATGCCGGTGGCGCCCAGCGGCTCGCTCCATTCGCTGTTGTAGCGCAGCTCGGTCTTGGTGGGGTCCAGGATCTTGTCGGCCTGCGCGCGGTAGGTCTCGGCATTGACCTTGATCTGCTCGGGCGTGAGCGGTGGGCGCGTGCTGTTGCGGCCCGAAGGGTCGCCGATCAGGCTGGTGAAGTCGCCTATAAGAAAAATGACTGTATGGCCCAAATCCTGGAGCTGACGCATTTTGTTCAGCACCACGGTGTGGCCGACATGAATGTCAGGCGCGGTCGGATCCAGGCCCAGCTTGATGCGCAGCGGGACCCCGGTGGCCTCGGATTTGGCCAGTTTTTGTATCCAATCGTTTTCCGGGATCAGTTCTTCGCAGCCTCTCAGGGTGGTCGCGAGGCCCATCTTTACACGGTCGGTGATGGGGTATTTTGTAACAAGCGCTTGATTCATAAGGGTTTTTCACATGTCGGGGGATTGTCCGACAGATATACTGGCGGCTCTCCTGCATCCAGCGCGCCATTTTAGTTGGCCTGCAAATTGCTGGTCAGGAACCACATCGTCTGGATGGCTCAGGCCCCACCCCTTTATCCAGGGCTGGCCATCAAAGCTCTCCATGTTTTATACAGCAGTCCGGCGCTTCGCAGCGTCCGATGCATTTTTGTTGGGAATTTTGTCTTGAAACTGCCAATCCCTTCCCAGATACTGCTTCCCGTCGCCCACAGCCTTCGCCGCCACCCCAAACGTGTTGCCGCCAGCCTCGCAGTCCTGCTGCTGGGCACCGGCGTCACGGCCTTCGGTGTGGCGCCCATGGCGCCCGATGCCGCCGACCTGCCGGTGCGCCAGGTGCTCGAGGCGGTGGAGTCCCTGCCCACGCAGGCCCAGACCGATTCCCTGACCGATTTCCGCTTCAAGCTGTTCCGCACTGAAAGCACGCGCAGCAGCGACACCGCCGACTCCCTGCTCAAGCGCCTGAACATCGATGACAGCGCGGCCGCCGCCTTCCTGCGCAGCGACGCCAACGCGCGCCTGCTGCTGTCGGGCCGCGCCGGCAAGAACGTGACGGCCGAAGCCAGCGACAGCCAGCAGCTGCTCAAGCTCAGCATGCGCTGGCCCACCGACGACGAAACGACCTTCAAGCGCCTGGTCGTCGAGCGCGGCGCCACCGGCTTCACTTCCCGCGTTGAAACAGCGCCCTATGTCGCCACCGCGCGCCTGTCCAGCGGCAGCATCCAGACTTCGCTGTTCGCTGCCACCGACGATGCGCGTATTCCAGACGGCGTGGCCGTGCAGATCGCCGAAATTTTCTCCAGCGACATCGATTTCCGCCGCGCGCTGCGCAAGGGCGACCGCTTCAACGTGGTCTATGAATCCCTGGAAGCCGACGGCGAGCCGCTGCGCACCGGCCGCGTGCTCTCGGCAGAATTCGTCAACGCCGGCAAGCCCTACCAGGCCATGTGGTTCCAGCCCCCGGGCCTGGACGCCAACGGCGCCGCCCAGAAAGGCGGCTATTACACACTCGACGGCCAGAGCCTGCGCCGCGCCTACCTGAGTTCGCCGGTCGAGTTCTCGCGCATCAGCAGCGGCTTTTCGATGCGCTTTCACCCCATCCTGCAAAAGTGGCGCGCCCACCTGGGCACCGATTTCGCGTCACCCACCGGCACGCCCGCGCGCACCGTGGGCGACGGTGTGGTCGAGTTCTCTGGCGTGCAGAACGGCTACGGCAACGTGGTCTTCGTCCGCCACCGCAACGGCCATGAAACCGTCTATGCCCACCTGAGCAAGCTCATGGTGCAAAAAGGCCAGAACGTGAGCCAGGGCCAGACCATAGGCCTGGTCGGCAGCACCGGCTGGGCCACCGGCCCGCACCTGCATTTTGAATTCCGCGTCAACGGCGTGCACCAGGACCCGATGATGATCGCCAAACAAAGCGAGGCCATTCCGGTCGCCGCGGCTTCCATGCCGCTGTTCAAGCAGCTTGCGGTGGGTGTGAGGACTCAGCTCCTCGCAGCCGCCAGCATCACCCAAACTCGCTCTGAATAACGGCCTGCGGCAGAATAGCCGCATGCTTGATCTCTATATTGGCCTGATGTCAGGCACCTCGCTCGACGGTGCCGACGGCGTTCTGGTGGCGTTTGAGGGCGACAAGCCCAGGGTCCTTGCCGCCGCGACCGAAGCCTTCAGCGAGGCCTTCCACGCCGAGCTGCTGGCGCTGAACGCGCCATCTCCCAACGAACTGCACCGCGCCGCCCTGGCCGGCAACCAGATTGCCGCGGTGTATGCCAAGGTCGTGGCGGCGCTGCTGGCCCAGGCCGCGGCGCTAGACATCTCGCCGCTGGACATCCAGGCCATAGGCGCGCACGGCCAGACCGTGCGGCACCAGCCGCAAAGAACATCAAGCGAACCGGCGGGCGCGGGCTACACGCTGCAGATCAACAATCCGGCCTTGCTGGCCGAACTCACGGGCATCCGCGTGGCGGCCGATTTCCGCAGCCGCGACGTGGCCGCGGGCGGGCAGGGCGCGCCGCTGGTGCCGGCTTTTCACCAGGGTGTCTTCGGCCGCGAGGACGCCACGGTCTGCGTGCTCAACCTGGGCGGCATTTCCAACCTCAGCGTGCTGCCCCAGGCGGGTACCTCGCCGGTGCTGGGTTTTGACTGCGGGCCCGGCAACGCGCTGATGGATGCCTGGTGCCGGCAGCACACCGGCCAGCCCTATGACGCTGGCGGCGCATGGGCCGCCAGCGGCAAGCTGCTGCCCACGCTGCTGGACAGCCTGCTCGACGAGCCTTATTTCTCCCAGCCGATTCCCAAAAGCACGGGCCGCGATCTGTTCAGCCAAGCCTGGCTGGCCGGCAAACTCCAGCCTTTTGCCGGCGAGCGGCCCCAGGACGTCCAGAACACTTTGACCGAATTCACCGCCAGGGCCTGCATGTTGGGCATGAACAGCTATGGGCAGGGCAGCGAATCGTTAATCGTGTGCGGCGGCGGCGCCTTCAACAGTTACCTGCTGGCGCGCCTGCAGGCCGGTTTGCCGGCGCTGCGCGTCAGCACCTCCGAGCAGCACGGCTTGCCGCCATTGCAGGTGGAAGCCGCGGCTTTCGCCTGGCTGGCGCGGCAACTGGTGCTGGGCAAGCCGGGCAACCTGCCCAGCGTGACGGGCGCGCGCGGCCTGAGGGTGCTGGGCGCGGTCTATCCCGCTTAAGGCAAATCCTTGTAAGGCTCGGGCTGCGCCGCATCGCGCGGCCCCACGGTGCTCAGCCTGGCTTTCAGTGATTGCGGCCGCCCCGTCAGGAGGGCCGCGTAGTTGGTGGTGTTGGACAGCACTTTTTTCACGTAGTCGCGCGTCTCGCTGAAGGGAATGCTCTCGGCCCAGATCGCGGCGTCCAGCACCGGGCCGTTGCGCCAGGTGCGCGGCCGGCCGGGGCCGGCGTTGTAGGCGGCTGCGGCCATGGGCATGGAGCTGTTGAAGTCGTCCAGCGCGAACTTGAGGTAGGCCGTGCCGATCGCGATGTTGGTGTCGCGGTCGTTGAGCTGGTCCTGCGTGAAGCCTTCCAGGCCTATCTTTTTGGCGGTCCAGCGCGCCGTGGCGGGCATGACCTGCATCAGGCCCGAGGCACCCACGCCGGAGCGCGCGTCCATGATGAAACGGCTTTCCTGGCGAATCAGGCCGTAGACATAGGCCGGGTCCAGGTTGATGGACTGGGCGCGCTTGGTCACCGTTTCGCGAAAAGGCATGGGATAACGCTGTTCAAAATCGATCTCGCCCTTGGTGCGGTCGCTGGTGTTGATGCAGCGGTCCCAGATCTGGCGGTCGCAGGCGAACTGCGCGGCCGCCAGCAGCTCGCGGTCGGCCATGCCGCCGCGCTGGTGCAGGTTGGTGCTGTAGTTCCACTCGCGAGCGCCTTCGGGGCGCAGGCCTATGGCGATGGCGTAGGCGGCGCGGTTCAGGCCCGGGTTGGTCCGCGCGGCTTCTTTTTCCTCGGGCGTCAGTGGCGCGGGTTTGGCTGGCACGGTGATTTTCTGGCCGAGCTCCTCGAGCGCGAGCTGCTCGTAAAAGCCGCGCACCGACGCGAAGGACTGCAGCAAGGCCAGGGCCTCGGCGCGCTGCGGCGAAATCGTGATGCCGGTGGGAATGGTCTGGACCACGCCGGGCGTGGTGGCCACGACGGCGGGCTTGGGCGGCGCATCGGGCGGCGCGGTGGCCAGCAGCGCGCGCGCCTTCCAGTAACTCCATGTCGGGTCCTTGCGCGCGTCCTCGCTCATGGCGTTGACGGCCGTCAGCACCAGCGGCCAGTTGGGCTGGCTGCCGGCGCGCAGCGCGGCCCGCACTTTCCAGCCCAGCATGTCGTCGCTGAGGTCGCTGTCCTTGGTGACCTTCGCGAAATACTCCAGCGCGTCGCCGGCCGGGGCCACGCCCAGGCGCGTGGCGGCCTGGCGGCCTATCACGCCCCAGACCCAGTTGCGCTCTTCGGTGTTGAGCTGCATGCCCCATTTGTTTTCCAGCTGGAAGGCCGCGCCCTCAATGTCGCTGACCGCCATCTTGATCAGCGCCAGCGTGATGATCTCGCGTCGCGCCTTGCTCAGCGCGATGTGTTTGCCGGCCAGGAATTTGATGGGGCTGGCGTTGAGGTCGTTGACCATGCCCGCGGCGTCGGGGGCGACAATCTGCACGGCGGCCAGTGCCGAGCGCGGGCGATTCGCCTCGGTGGCCAGCCGGGCCTTGACCCAGGCGTCCTGCGGCTTGAGGTTTTTCGTGCCCACCAGACGCTCGGCGGCCGAGTTGCAGCCGTCGTCAGCCTCGCGCTGCGCGTACCAGTTCTTTTTGACCTCCTCGGCCAGGCGCGCATCGGGTGCCGGGTTCTTCAGGTGCTCGACCAGCAGCGCATAGCAGCGCACTTCCTTGTCGTCGTTCATGCGGTAGTTGGGATACTCGGCGGCAAAGCCGGCCCAGTCGCGGCGCTGGCCCAGCAGCAGCAGCCAGTCGTTGCGCAGCCGGTCTTCCTGGTAGGTGCCGGCGTAGCGGCCTAAAAAGTCCTGCACCTCCTGCGCGCCGGCTTCGCCCAGGCGCAGCTTGAGATCCCAGTAGGCGGCCCAGGGCTCCAGCGCATGGCCCCTGGCTTGCGGCAGCAGCTGCGCCAGCCGGGCCCTGTCGCCGCGCTTGAAGGCCTTGTTCATCTCGATGATCACGTTGTCGGCCGCGCTGGCGGGTGCCTGGGCCGCGGCCGGGGCAAGCAGCGCGAAGCAGGCCATCGCGCCTAAAACCGGCGCCAGGGCCGCTGTGCGCAGGGGACTGGTAAGAAATTTGTATAGCATCTGGGACATTATGGACAAATTAAGCACTCGCAAAGCGCTGGTTGAAGCCCGTTTGAACATGCCGGACCGCCTGGAGCGTGCCGACCTGCTGCAGCGTGTGATGCGCATCTGGCTGGTCGGTTCCACCCATGAGGTGATTGGGGCCTATTGGCCCATCAAAGGCGAGTTTGACCCGCTGCCCGCGCTGTACCGCTGGCAGGAAGACGCAATCCTGAGTCAGAATTCTTCGTCAAACCCGGCGCTGGCCGAAGTGGAAACCGCCCAGCTCGCCACCGAAAGCATTGCGGCCCGGTCGCCGCGCAAGATAGGCCTGCCTGTGGTCAACAAGCTGCACAAAACCCTGACTTTCCACGCCTGGTACCCTGGCTGCCCCATGGAGGAAGACGCCTACGGCATCCCGAAACCAAAAGATACAGAGGTGATTATTCCCACCCTGCTGTTCGTGCCCTGCGTGGGCTACGGGCCCGGCGGTTACCGGCTGGGTTATGGCGGCGGTTTTTACGACCGCACCCTGGCGACCCTGCAGCCGCGCCCCTTTACCGTGGGGCTGGGCTATGCGCAGGGCTGGCTGCCGGACATGGAGCCGGAGCCGCACGACATCCCGCTGGACGCCATCCTTAATGACAAAGGGGTGGTTTGGCCGGTTTGATTTGGCCGGGTCTTGCTCCGGCCTTGCGCGCTCTTCCTCCTCATCCTCCTCATCCTCCTCTTTTCTCTGCTGAGAGCTGCTGGCCGGGGTTGCCCGGCGGCAACTCACTTTTCTTTGCTTCGCCAAAGAAAAGTAAGCAAAAGAAAGGCGACCCTGGTTGCTGCGTCCCTCCGCTTCGCTGCGGGCAACCTGCGGTGCTCGGTCCAGACGGGGTCAAAAACAACTCGCTTCGCTCAAACAAGTTTTTGCCCTGATCCGTCTGGCCCTGCGCTCCTCGGCGCATCCACAAGGGGGTGGGGACAAAAATACCAATACCGAATACCTGAAGAAACAAGGACACGCCTTGGCGAGTCCTTGTTTGTCTTGGTTTGATTCTTTGTATTTTGTCCCCGCTCCCGATCCCGCTTGCCCCGTCCTGGCTGGGCCGAGGAGCGCAGACGTAGGCGGATCAGGGATCGCGCTTGTTTGAGCCGAAGGCGAGTTTGCGCGAGACCCCGCCGGAGTCGAGCACCGCAGGTTGCCCGTAGCGAAGCGTAGGGACCCAGACTGCGGGTCGCCTTTTCTTTGGTGACTTTCTTTTGGCGAAGCAAAAGAAAGTTACTGGCCGCCGGGCCACTCCCGGCCAGCAGGAGTCAGAGGGGAGCGCCCCGCCGGAGCAAGACCGGCCTCAACCCTTCGGCTTATAAGCCACCACATCAATCTCCACTCGCGCATCGACCATCAGGCGAGCCTCGGTCGTAGACCGGGCCGGCTTGCCGCCCGTGAAGTAGCTCATATAAACCCGGTTAAAGCTGCCGAAGTCGCGCGCGTCCTGCAGCCACACCGTGGTCTTGCAGACGTCGTCCAGCGTGCAGCCGGCCAAGGTCAGCGCAGCCTGGATGTTTTTCATGACCTGGCGGGTCTGCACCTCGATGCCGCCCTGCACGATCTCGCCTTTTTCGTCGCCCGGCACCTGGCCCGAGACATACACAAAATCGCCGGCACGCACGGCGGGCGAGAAGGGGCGGGGCTGGTGGTCGGAGGCCAGGGGGGGATTTCCTAAATATTCCAAAGGCATGAAAAACTCCTTTTTAAGTTTGATTTGTCGCTAAAGATGAAAAATATTTTCAGAAATTCACCTTTTATTCGGGTTTATCCTGAAAAATACCATTTATAGACCAATTAATCTTCAAGTGTGAAATTTAACTTCAATCAGGAGTTCTTTATGACCCGTGGAATCCGCATGCACCGCCGCACCGCCTTGTCCTCCCTGCTGGCCCTGGGTGCGGCCGGCGCCGGTTTCGGCCCGGCCGCCGCGCAGGGCGGCAAATCGGCCCTGAATCTGGCCATGGTGGCCGAGCCGCCGACGCTGGACATCCAGTCCACGCCGGCAGACCTGGTCTGCATCATCATGCAGCACGTTTACGAACCACTGTTCACCTTCGATGCCAAGGCGGCGCTGGTGCCCATGTTGGCCGAGGCCATGCCGAAAATCTCGGCCGACGGCAAGCTCTACACCATCACCTTGCGAAAAGGCCTGATGCTGCACAGCGGCCGTGAACTCAATGCCGACGACGTGGTGGCCAGTCTCAAGCGCTGGATGGAGGTCTCGCCGCGCGGCAAGTCGGTGGCGGTGCAAGTGGCCGACCTGGCGGCCAAGGGGCCGCTCACGGTGGACATCACGTTGAAGAACGCCTACGCGCCGCTGCTTTCGCAACTGGCCATGGCCTCGGGCATGGCGGCCATCATGGCCAAGGAGTCGCTGGCCCAGCCGCTGCGCGAGTATGTGGGCACCGGGCCCTACAAGTTCAAGGAACGCAAGCCCGACCAGTACGTGCTGCTCACCCGCTTCGACGGCTACGCTGCGCGCAAGGAAGCTGCCAGCGGCTATGGCGGCAAGCGCGTGGCCGCGGTGGAAGAGCTGCGCTTCGTGCCGGTGCCCAATGCCAACACGCGGGTGGAAGGCGCGCTGGCCGGCCAGTTCCACTACGCCGACCTGCTGCCGATCGAGGCCCTGCCGCGGCTGGAAAAGGCCGGCGGCAAGGTGGTGCCCATCATGACGCCTTCTTTCGGCTTTCCTTACCTGGTGTTCAATACCAAGGAAGGCTCGCTGGCGCACCAGCCTGTGCGCAAGGCAGTGCAGACCGCGTTGGGTGAAGGCGAAATGCTGGCGGCGGGCTTTGGCGACACACGCTTTTTTGTTGCCGAGGGCAACCATTTCCCCAAGGGCACGCCTTTTTATTCGACGGCCGGCACCACTGCTTACAACGAGCGCGACGCAAAGAAGGCCAAGAGCCAGGCCGAACAGGCCGGCTACAAGGGCGAGCCGGTGCGTATCCTGACGAGCCGCCAGTACGACTTCCACTACAACATGGCGCTCATCATGGCCGAGCAGCTCAAGCGCGCCGGCTTCAAGGCCGAGCTGAACGTGGTGGAGTGGGCGACGCTGCTGCAGCGCCGTGCCGACCCCAAGCTGTGGGATATCTACATCACGCATTCCGGCTTGTTCCCCGAGCCCATGCTCTCGCCCCCGCAACTGGGCGACGGCGCGCCGGGCTGGTGGAACTCGCCCGCCAAGCAGGAGGCGCTGGCCGCGCTGAACCAGGAGCCGAACCCGGCCAAGCGCGGGGCGCTGTGGGGCAGGGTGCAGCAGGTGGTCTACGACGAGGTGCCCTACATCCAGGTCGGCAAATTCGCCAGCCTGTCGGCGCGCGCACCGGCGCTGCAGGGTTACACGCCCTATACCTATCCGTTCTTCTGGAACACCAGCCTGAAATAAGCCCCCACGCTTTTCACTTCGTGTAATACGCTGCCCCCCGAGGGGGCCGCCCGCCTGCGGCCCGGCAAAGCCGGTTCCGCGGCTTGAGCTGGTTTGGGTTCGCTTCTTTTTTTGCCGGGTGTAGTGCGGTTGATCTGGAGCGCCTTCGAATGGTTAAAAAATTCGCATCACTGAATAGAACAACGTCATGACACGGTATCTCTTGTCCCGGCTGGGTGGCATGCTGGTGGTTATGGCCATCGTGGCCGTGCTGGTCTTCATCCTCACGCGCGCCGCCCCGGGTGACCCGATCGCCGTGCTGCTGGGCGACCAGGCCACGGCCGAGGACATCGCCCGGGTGCAGAAGGTCTACGGCCTGGACAAGTCCCTGCCGGTGCAGTTCGCCTTGTGGATTCGTGAACTGGCGCACGGCAACCTGGGCGAGTCGATCTTTCTGCAGCGGCCCGTGACCCAGGCACTTTGGGAGCGGGCCGAGCCTACCGCCTTGCTGTCGCTGATGGCGGTCGCGATCGCCGCGTTGATCGGTGTGCCCTGCGGCATCGTCTCGGCGGTGTTTCGCGGCAAGCCCGTCGACCAGGTCTTTACCGGCTTCGCGATGCTGGGCGCCAGCGTGCCCAGCTTCTGGTTCGGCCTGGTGCTGATGCAGATATTCGCTGTCTCCCTGGGCTGGTTCCCGGTCTCGGGCTATGGCGAGCCTGGCGCCTCGCTGGCCGACCGCATCCATTGCCTGGTGTTGCCTGCCGCGGTGCTGGGTGTGCTCAATTCGGCGCTGATCATCCGCTTTACCCGCGCCTCCATGCTGGACGTGCTGGGCGAGGACTATGTGCGCACCGCGCGCGCCAAGGGCCTGTCGGAGAACGTGGTGGTGCTCAAGCATGCGCTGCGCAACGCGCTGGTGCCCATCGTCACCGTCCTTGGCTTGACGGTGGCGCTGATGATAGGCGGCGCGGTGGTGACGGAGACCGTGTTCGGTTTGCCCGGCGTGGGCAACCTGGTGGTGAGCGCGGTGATACGGCGCGACTACCCGGTGATCCAGGGCGCGCTGCTGGTGGTGGCCGCGATCTACGTGGTCATCAACTTCGCCATCGACCTGCTCTACACCGTCGTTGATCCACGGGTGAAATACTGACATGCAGATGCCCTTGATTCTCCGCAAGCTGTTCCGTCGCCGCATCGTGCTGGCCGCGGCCATCGTTCTGGCGCTGGTCGTCCTGGTGTCGCTTTTCGCCGGCCCCCTGAGCGGCCTGGACCCGAACGAGACCGCCGTGAGCCAGCGGCTGTCCCAGCCCTCGTCCTCCCATTTGTTCGGCACCGACGAACTGGGTCGCGACTTGTTCGCCCGCATTGCCTTCGGCGGCCGCTATTCGCTGACCATCGCATTGCTGACCGCGCTGGGCTCGGTGGTGAGCGGCACGCTGTTCGGCCTGGTCGCGGGATTCTTTCGCAGGCTCGATGCGCCGGTGATGCGTGTGGTCGACGCGATGATGTCCTTTCCCGACATCCTGCTGGCGATCGCGCTGGTCGGCATCCTGGGGCCGTCCATGCTGAACGTGGTGCTGGCCCTGGTGCTGGTTTACACGCCGCGGGTGGCGCGCGTGGTGCGCGCCTCCACCCTCGTGGTGCGCGAGCTGCTGTTCGTTGAGGCTGCGCGCGCCGTGGGCGTCTCCACCGCGCGCATCCTGTGGCGCCACATCCTGCCCAACCTCATGTCGCCCATCCTGGTGCAGGCATCCTTTATCTTTGCTTACGCCATCCTGGCCGAGGCCGCGCTGTCCTTCCTGGGCGTGGGCGTGCCGCCTGAGATTCCGACCTGGGGCACCATGGTGGCCGGCAGCCAGCAGTACGCCCACCAGGCGCTGTGGATCGTGCTGTTCCCGGGCTTGGCGATCATCCTCACCGCGCTTTCGCTGCAGCTGCTGGGCGACGGCATTCGCGACCTGTTGGACCCCCGCTTGAGGAAATCGATGTGAAGGAAATCGACGTGAACCGGTTGGAAGTCCGCCATCTCAGCACTTTTTTCGACACCGACGAAGGCCTGATACGCTCCGTCGCCGACGTGAGTTTCAGCATTCGCCCCGGCAAGACCACGGCGCTGGTCGGCGAGTCGGGCTCCGGCAAGTCGGTGACCAGCCTCACCTTGATGCGCCTCCTGTCGCGCACCGCCTCCACCCAGGTCAGCGGCGAGGCGATGTTCACCAACCGCGCCGGCCAGACCCTGGACCTGCTGTCCCTGCCCGAGGCCGAGATGCGGCGCATACGCGGCAATGAGATCGCGATGATCTTCCAGGAGCCCATGACCAGCCTGAACCCGGTTTTCACCGTGGGTGAGCAGATTGCCGAATCGGTGCGCCTGCACATGGGGCTGGACCGCAAGGCCGCGCTGGCCCATGCGCTGCGCATGCTGGAGCTGGTCGAGATCCCGGCCGCCGCGCAGCGCCTGAACGAATACCCGCACCAGCTCTCGGGCGGCATGCGCCAGCGCGTGATGATCGCGCTGGCCATGGCCTGCAACCCGACGCTGCTGATCGCCGACGAACCCACCACCGCGCTGGACGTGACAATCCAGGCGCAGATCCTGGAGCTCATGCGCCGGCTGCAGGCCGAGACCGGCATGAGCATTTTGTTCATCACCCACAACCTCGGCGTGGTGGCCCACCATGCCGACGACGTGGCCGTGATGTACGCGGGCCGCATTGTGGAAGCCGCGCCGGTGCGCGAACTGTTTGCCCGGCCGCGTCACCCCTACACGCAAGGCCTGCTGGCCTGCCTGCCCGCGCAGCAGCGCAAGCGCGAACTGGCCAGCGGCCAGGCCGGCGCCAAACGCCGGCTTTACGCCATACGCGGCCAGGTCTCCAGCCCGCTGGCGCCGCCGCCGGGCTGCGCTTTTGAGCCGCGCTGCGACCTGGCGATCCCGTCCTGCCGCGACGCCATGCCGGCGCTGCTGGCCGCCGGGCCGACCCGCAGCGCGCGCTGCATACGCGTGGAAGAAACAGCTGTTGCCACGGTGGAGACCGCATGAGCGCCCCTTTGATCGAAGTCAAAAACCTCCAGCGTTATTTCGGCGCGGCCGCCAAGCCGGTGCGCGCAGTCGACGACGTGTCTTTCAGCATCCAGCCCGGCGAGACGCTGGGCCTGGTCGGCGAGTCCGGCTCGGGCAAAAGCACCATAGGCCGCACCCTGCTGCGCCTGATCGAGGCCACCTCGGGCCAGGTGCTGTACCGCGGCGAGGACCTGGGCTCGGCGTCCAGCGGGCGCATGCGCGCGCTGCGCAGCAAGCTGCAGATGATTTTCCAGGACCCTTATGCCAGCCTGAACCCCAAGATGCGGGTCAGGGACATCCTGGGCGAGGCCCTGCAGGTGCACGGCCTGGCCAAGGGCAAAGAGGCGCGCGAGGCGCGTATCGCCGAGTTGCTGGAACTGGTCGGCCTGCGCGCCGAGCATGCCAGCCGCTACCCGCATGAGTTCTCCGGCGGCCAGCGCCAGCGCATAGGCGTGGCGCGCGCGCTCGCGGTCGAGCCCGAGTTCATCGTGGCCGACGAGCCGCTGTCGGCGCTCGACGTGTCCATCCAGGCGCAGGTGGTCAACCTGCTGTGCGACCTGCGCGACCGGCTGTCGCTGACCATGCTGTTCATCTCGCACGACCTCGATGTGGTCGAATACCTGTGCGACCGCGTGGTCGTGCTTTACCTGGGCCGCGTGATGGAAGTCGCGCCCACGGCCGAGCTGTTCGCGCAGCCGCTGCATCCTTACACGCAAGCGCTGCTGGCCGCCTCGCCCAAGCCCGACCCTGAGCTCAAAAGCGAGCGCATCGCGCTCAAGGGCGACATCCCCAGCCCGGTCAACCCGCCCTCGGGCTGTGTGTTCCGCACGCGCTGCCCGCATGTGGTGGATGCCTGCTCCACGGCGCGCCCCGAACTGCGCGACATGGGCAATGGACGCTTCAAGGCCTGCATACGCGACGACATCGCCAATGCCGTGCCTGCCGCGCCTGCTGCTACATTGGCTGCCGCCTGACAATTACCATCTATCTCATGACCACATTGCAAGATCTCCTGGACCCGCAGCTTGACCGCAGCTTCAAGGGCTTTCCCCACAACAGCGGGCCGGTGCGCCGCTCCGAAATGGGCAAACAGGGCTGGAACGTGCTCAAGGGCGACCTGCCGCTGCCGCTGGCCGTCGTCAAGCAGTCGGCGATGAAACACAACCTCGGCTGGATGCAGCGTTTTGCCAAAGGCCAGGGCGTGGACATGGCACCGCACGGCAAGACCACCATGTCGCCGCAGCTGCTCAAGCGCCAGCTCGACGAAGGCGCCTGGGGCCTGACCTTCGCCACCGTCACGCAGATGCGCGCCGGCATCACGGCCGGCGCCAAACGCCTCATCATCGCCAACCAGGTCGTGAATGCCCTGGACCTGGCCGGCATCCAGGGCATGCTGCGCGAATACCCGGGCCTGCGCATCGTCTTCCTGGTCGATTCATTGGCCCAGCTCGCGCTGATCGAAACCTGGGCGCGTGCCAACGCCGCCGCCGTGGTTTCGCCCTTCGAGGTGCTGATGGAAATCGGCGTCATGGGCGCGCGCACCGGTGTGCGCAATGAGGCCGACGCCATGGCCCTGGCCGCCGCCATACGCACCAGCCTGGCCTGTCGCCTGGTCGGCATAGAGACCTATGAAGGGCAGGGCGCCACCGGCGATTCGGCGGCCGACAAGGCCTATGCCGATGCCCTCATGCGGCGCACCTGCGATATCGCCCTGGCCTGCGACCAGCAAGGCCTGTTCGACAGCGAGGAAATCCTGGTGACGGCCGGCGGCTCGGCCATCTTCGACCTGGTCAGCGGCTGGCTCACGCCCAAACTCTCGCGGCCGGTGCGCGGCCTGCTGCGCTCGGGCTGCTACATCACCCATGACCACGGCAACTACAAGCGCCTGGTCGGCTCGGTCAATGCGCGCCTGCATGACAGCGACGGCCTGAAACCGGCCATCGAGGTATGGGCCACGGTGCAGTCCTGCCCCGAGCCGGGCCTGGCCATCCTGGCCGTGGGCCGGCGCGACCTGTCCTACGACCTGGAAATGCCGATACCGCTGTCCTCGATAGGCGCAGCTGGCGCCGCGCCCGTGGCCGCGCCCGCGGACTGGAAGGTCACGGCGCTCAACGACCAGCATGCCTACCTGCGCGGCAGCGGCCCCGAACTGGCCGCGCTCAAGGTCGGCGACCTGGTCGCGCTGGGCATCTCCCACCCTTGCACCACCTTCGACAAATGGCGCTGGATGCCGGTTGTCGATGAGAATTACACGGTCTGCGATGCCCTCGTCACCTGCTTCTAAACTGCCGGCCTCCTTCATGGACCGCGCGGCTTCCCGCGCGCCGCAACCAAAGTCCTCATGACCTCACAAGTTCTTGCCAAAATCGCCGACGCCATCGCCAGCGCCTCCACGTCCAGGCGCAGCGTGCTGGAATTGATCCTGCAGGACCCCCAGCGCGTGCTGGATGAAAGTTTTGAACAGCTGGCGCAGCGCGCGGGCAGCTCGGTGCCCACCATCATGCGCACTTGCCGCGACCTGGGCTACCCGGGCCTGCGCGAGTTCAAGCTCGCGCTGGCGCAGGAAATGGCCGTGGGCGGCTCGCCGCTGAACCGGCGCGTGCGCCTCGACGACGATACCCGCCAGGTGATCACCAAGGTGACGCGCGGCGCCGCCATCGTGATCAACAGCGTGCAGGCCCAGCTCAGCGTGGAGGCGACGCAGGCGGCGGCCGACGCCATCGTCGCCGGCGCCCGGGTCGATTGCTACGGTGTCGGCGTGACCTCCAACTTCATGGCCTCGGACTTGCAGGCGCGCTTGTTCCGCATGGGCCTGGCTGCCAGCAGCTACCTGGACCCGCACCTGCAACTGATCTCGGCCGCCACCATCGGCCCGCGCGGCGTGGTGATGGCCATCACCCACGTCGGCGGCATGCCCTCGCTGCTGGAGGCCGTGGACGTGGCGCGCTCGCAGGGCGCCACCGTCATCGCGCTGACGCAGCCCGGCTCACAGCTGGCGGCCTTGGCCGACATCGTGCTGGGTGTGGAAGTGGCGCCCGACCCGGTGATGCCGGTGGGCCCCGAAGCCTACCTGGCGCACCTGACGGTGATCGAAATTCTCACCGTGCTCGTGGCGCAGCGGCTGGGCGACAAGGCGGTGAACCGGCTGGCAAACATCCAGCGCACGCTGGAGACGCGCGGTGTGGACATGCACCACCATCCCCGGCTCGACTGGGACGAAGACGCCAAGCTCACGACAGGAAAAGTGCGATGACCCGCGCCACCCTGCTTGAAAACGGCCTGTTGGTGGACGGCTCCGGCGCGCCAGGCCGACCCGGCGATCTGCTGCTGGTGGATGACCGCATCGCGGCCGTCGGTCCGGGCCTGCGCCATCGCCTGCCGCAAGGCCTGGCCATCGTCGACGTCCAGGTGCACGACTGCACCGGCCTTGCCATCACGCCCGGCTTCATCGACGTGCACACCCACGACGACGCCATCGTGCTGAACGCACCCGGAATGTTTCCCAAGCTGTCGCAGGGCATCACCACCGTGGTCACCGGCAACTGCGGCCTGTCGGTTGCGCCCTTCGTGGTGGAAGAACCGCAGGGCGCCCTCACCCTGCTGGGCAATTCGTTCAAGTACCCTTCGGTGGATGCCTATGCAGGCGCGGTGGCCGAGGCGCAGCCGGCCGTCAACGTGGCGCCGCTGATCGGCCACACCACGTTGCGCTATGCGTGCATGAAGGACCTCAGCAGGCCGGCCACGGCCGAAGAAGTGGCCGCCATGTGCGCTCTGCTGGAGCAGTGCATGGCCCAGGGCGCGATCGGCATGTCCTCGGGCCTGTTCTACGCCGAAGCCATGCCGGCGCCGGCGGCCGAGGTGACCGCGCTGGCGCGTGTCGTCGCGCGGTACGGCGGCATCTACGCCACCCACATGCGCTCGGAGATGGCCGAGATCCTGGAAGCCATGCACGAGGCCAGTGACTGCGCTTTCGAGGCCGGCGTGCCGCTGGTGATCTCGCACCACAAGTGCGCCGGCCCGGACAACTGGGGCCGCACGCGCGAGACGCTGCCCTTGATCGATACGCTGGCCAAGCGCCAGGACATCGCGATGGATGTCTATCCCTATGTGGCCGGCTCGACGGTGCTGCGCGAAGACCTGGTTGACGGCGTCATCGACGTCCTCTTGAGCTGGTCCACCCCGCATCCCGAAATGATGGGCCGCACGCTGGCCTCGATTGCCGAGGAATGGGGCGTGGACCAGAAAACCGCCTGCCGCCGCCTGCAGCCCGGCGGCGCTTGTTATTTCCAGATGCACGAGGACGACGTCAAGCGCGTGATCGCGCATCCGCTCTCCATGATCGGGTCGGATGGGTTGCCGCATGACAAGCATCCGCATCCGCGGCTGTGGGGCGCTTTTCCCCGCGTGCTGGCCCGCTACTGGCGCGAGCAAAACCTCTTTCCGCTGGAAACCGCGATCTACAAAATGACCGGCCTGTCGGCCCGCAACTTCCGCCTGCACCAGCGCGGCCAGCTGCAGCCCGGCTGGCATGCCGACGTCGTGGTGCTGGACCCGGCCCGCGTGCGCGACGTGGCAACTTACCAGGATCCGATCGCGGTGTCGGAAGGCATCGAGAAGGTGTTTGTGAACGGTGAGCTGGCTTATGTGGCTGGTAATGCCGATGCAGCGCATGCCGGGGTGCAGGCGAGGGCAGGGCGTTTGTTAAAGCGCGGCGCGGCCTGAGCCCAAAGCTGCTGAGGGGCTCCCAACCCAGCAGGGGCCGCGGAACCGGCTTTGCCGGGCCGCAGGCGCAGCGGCCCCCTCACGTGATGAAAGGGGCAGGGAGAAGCCGAAGGCTACACGCAGTGAGCGACCGTGGGGGCTAATCAAGACTGTCCACCGTGTCCGGATCAGGCACGTCCCCAATCGCCTCGCGCGTCAGCGCGGCCTGGCTTTTGAGCCAGTCGCAAAAAGCCAGCACCTCGGGCCTGGCCACATTGCGCGGGCCCACGATCAGCCAGTAGCTCATGGGCGACTCCATGCGGGTCTGCGGCAGCGGCTCGACCAGGTCGCCCGAGGCCAGGCTTTCGGCAATCAGCGGCAGGCGCGCCAGCACCACGCCCTGGCCGGTCAGCGTGGCCTGCACCATCTGGTAGGCGTAATTGAAGTACAGCCAGCGCTTGGCCTCCAGCTTGGGGCTGGCGTGCTCGTCCAGCCAGCGCCGCCAGGTCAGCCATTCCAGGTGGGTCTGGTGGGCGTCGCCCGCCTCGATCAATGTGAACTGCGCGAGGTCGTCGGGTTTTTTCAGGCGCGGCCCGCTTTTAAGCAGCCAGGGGCTGATGACCGGCGTGATCTGCTCGCCGAAAAGCCGTATCGCGCCCGGCGGCATATGGCTGGCCGGGGCGTAGCGCAGGGCTAAATCCAGGTCCGAAATGTCCAGGTCCACTGCGACGTCCGACGCATCAATCCGGATGTCGATGTCGGGGTTGTCGCGCTGGAAGCCCTCCAGCCGAGGGATCAGCCACATCGAGGCGAAGGAGGCAAAGGTGGTCAGCGACACGCTTTTGCGCCCTGCTGTCTGGCGTATCTGCCGCACCGCGTTGTCTATGCGCTCCAGCGAGGGCGTGACGGCCCGCAGCAGGATGCCGCCGGCAGCGGTCAGCTCCACCGCCCGGGTGTGGCGGTGGAAAAGGCTCACGCCCACGTCCTCCTCCAGGCCCTGGATCTGGCGGCTCACGGCCGACTGGGTCAGGGCCAGTTCCTCCGAGGCGGCGCGGAAGTTGAGATGCCGCGCCACGGCCTCGAAAGCCCGGAGCTGGCCTGCGGAAATCGGCCGGGAACGCAAGTGTGTTTGTGAATGCAGCATGACAGTTCGGGGGTATTAGGGCAATTTCGGCCTGATTGATTGATGCGATTATGGAATGAATAGCTTACCGCGATTTCATTGGACCGCGCAAGCCGGCGGCGAGATGATTCAACCCTCATCACTCACTTTGTGCCTTTTTTGGAGAACACCATGGAACACTCAGCTTCTCACGCAGGCGACCGCTTTTTGCAACAGGCTACCGATGCCACCACCGGCCAGGTTGACGGGTTGGCGGGCTTCTGGAAGCTGGGTGCGGGAAGGGCCCTGACCTTGCACGCCACCCAGGCCGGTGTGTTGCGAATTGCGCATGGCCGGGTCTGGGCCACCTTTGATTCCGCCAGCCAGGACGCCGAGGTGCGCGCCGGCGACCATTTCCTGAGCCGGGGCGAAAGCCTGACGCTCAAGGCCGGTGAGTCGCTGGTGATCGAGTCCTTCAGCGCGGGCCATGCCGCATCGGCCTATTTCAGCTGGGAGCCTGTTGCGGCCTGCGCTGCCGTCAGGCAGCCCGCTGCCGAGCCGGCCGGCTGGCGCGCCGGCGTGCTGCAGCCGCTGAGCGACTTGCGCGCCGCCTTCGGCCTGGCAGCCGGCGCCCTGGGTCGCCTGGCTCGCGGCCTGGTGCTGGGCGCGGCAGCGGGGTTTGAAGCCCTGCTGACCCCGCTGGCCATGGTTTTTTTGACCGCCCGCGCCCGCCCCATGGCGGCCGGCCACGACTTTGACACTTTCAAGGCCGACCAGCGCCGGCACCCGCACAACTACAACGTGCTGGCCATGTCCAACCTTGTTTAAGTTCCGAGTCATACCGTTCTAGTCAGTGGCTCCTTCCGGAAGGGAGCTTTGAACCCGCGGCCGCAAGGCTGCGGGTTTTTTTACGCGCGGCTTTTTTTGGCCGGCGCCGCCTTGGCTTGGGTTTTGGCCTTGGCGGGGGCTTTTGTTTTCGGTTTCGGCTTCTTGGCTGGCTTTGCCGGCTTGGCCGCGCGCGCCCTGAGCGCGCAGTCCAGCGCCAGGCGGGCCCAGGGCAGCATCAAGGACGGCGATTCCATGGCCTCTTCGGGCGCACTGTAGTAGCCCAGGCTGTGCGGGGCGCGCACGCCGTTGCGGGTCATCTCGTAGGTGAAGCGGCCGCAGCCCTGGGCCTCGAACAGGCCGCGTGTGGCCTCGTCGGCCTTCAGCCACAAGGTCTCGCCGCCGCCCAGGTCGGCCACCAGCGCGAAGGTCAGGCCGCCGGTGCTGATGCCGAAACCGCCGAACATGCGTTTGGCGGTGCAGGGCCCCACGCCGGACAGGAGCTCGCAGCAGTACATCGCAAAATCATTTTTGGGTGAGGCCATGGCGCAACGATAACAAAGCGTGGGTACTTGCATCAACCGCGGTTTTGCATCCGCTGTCGCTCATGGGCGCGCCAAGCGCCCGCGGGCCGCGATAATTTGCGGCATGACCGCCGCATCCCAGACCCGCCCCCTTCCCGCCTCCGTCACGCCCCATGGCGGCTTGCCCGTGCGTGTTGTGGTGATGGGGGTGGCGGGCTGCGGCAAGTCGGCGGTCGGGCGCCTGGTGGCCCAGCAGCTCTCGCTGCCGCTGATCGAGGGCGACGACTTCCACCCGCCCGGCAATATCGCCAAGATGCAGCAGGGCATCGCCCTGACCGACGAAGACCGTGCCGATTGGCTGCGCCAGCTGGGTGCCGAACTGGCGCGCCACCCCGAGGGCGTGGTGCTGACCTGCTCGGCCCTGAAAGCCGGCTACCGCGACAGCCTGCGCGCCGCAGCTGCGGGCCTGCGCTTTGTGCACCTGGCCATCAGCCAGGCCGAGTCGCTGCGCCGCGTGTCCGTGCGCCCTGGCCATTTCTACCCGCCCAGCCTGGTGGCCAGCCAGTTCGAGGCCTTGCAGGATCCTTCGGCCGAGCTCGGTGTGCTGACGCTGGCCGGTGATGCGCCGCTGGAATCGCTGGCGCAAAGCGCGGCGGACTGGTTGTCCAGCGCCAGTTCCTGAATCAGGGCGTACGCGCCTTCATGGTCTCAATCACCAGGTCGTGCAGGGCCTGCGCGGCCGCCGACAGGCTGCCCTCCTGCCGCCGCACCAGGTAGATCTTGCGCGTCAGGCCGCTGGCGGCCAGGGGACGGGTCACCAGGTTTTTGCGCTCAAAGTGAAACAGCGTCAGCGCCGGCACCACGCTGATGCCCAGCCCGGCCTCGACCATGCCCGCGGCGGTGGCCAGCTGGTCGACTTCGAGCACGGTGTTGGCCTGCTGCGGATGCAGGGCCGCCTCCAGTGCCTGGCGCACGCTGCTGTTGCGCGACATGTGGATAAAAGGGTAGGGCGCCAGCTTTTTCAGCGTCGGTGACGCCTCGGCCGCCAGCGGGTGGTCCTTGCGGCACACCAGGTAAAAGCGGTCGGTGCAGACCAGCCGCGTGCTCAGGCCCGCGTGGCTGACGCCGGTGGAGGCCAGCGCGAAGTCGGCCTTGCCGCTCCTCACCAGGTCCACGCAGGCATCCGACAGCAAGTCGCTGAGGTTGAGCTCTATACCGGGCCAGGCCTTCCTGAATCCGGCGAACACCGCAGGCAGCCAGCCCGCCGCCAGCGAAGGCAGGGCCGCGATGTGCACCCGGCCCTTGCGGCGCTCCACGTGGTCGTTCAGGTCGACCAGGGCCGCGCCGAAATCCTCGACCAGCCGGCGCGCCGACGCCGCGAAGAGCCGGCCCTCGGCCGTCAGTTCCACGCTGCGCGTGTCGCGGTCAAACAGCCGCGTGTTGAGCTCGCCCTCCAGCGTGCGTATCAGCGCGCTAAAGGCCGGCTGCGAGAGGTGGCAGGTGGCCGCGGCCTGCGTGAAGCTGCGCTGCTCGGCCAGGGCCAGGAAGGCGCGCAGCTGCCGCAAGGAGAGATTGGTTTGGGCCATTTATTTGCAGTTCAAATCAATGAATCAGTATTTTCAATTTTACAAATAAATGCGCAAGGCCTAAATTCAGGGCTCCCACCACGCGTCCATGACTGAATCCACGCTTTCCCCTTTGTTGATAGGCTGCGCCGCCGGTTTTTCCGGCGACCGCGTCGATGCGGCCGGGCCGGTGGTGGACACGCTGATCGCGCGCGGCGGGCCGGCCTTCCTGATTTTTGAAACCCTGGCCGAGCGCACGCTGGCACTCGCGCAGCTACGCCGCCGCGCCGACCCCGATGCCGGCTTTGAGCCGCTGCTGGACGACATGCTGCGCCCCGTGCTGGCGCGCTGCCTGGCACACAAGATCCGCATCGTGAGCAACTTCGGCGCGGCCAACCCGCTGGCCGCCGCGCGCCACATCCAGGCCATGGCCGCCGGCATGGGCCTGCCCGCGCCGCGCATCGCCGTGGTGGCGGGCGACGACCTGTCCGGTGAGGAACACGAAGCGCTGTTGCGTGCGCAGCTCGGCGCCGCGATGGACGGCATACGCAAGGTCAGCGCCAACGCCTATATAGGTGCCGAAGCCATCGCCGCCGCGTTGGACGCCGGCGCGCAGATCGTGGTGGCCGGGCGCGTGGCCGACCCCTCATTGACGGTGGGGCCGGCCATGTCGCATTTCGGCTGGCGCGCTGACGACTGGGACCGGCTGGCGCGCGCCACCATGGCGGGTCATTTGCTTGAGTGCGGCGCCCAGGTCTGCGGCGGTTATTTCGCCGACCCGGGCTACAAGGAAGTGCCTGAGCTGCACGCCGTGGGTTATCCCATCGCCGAAATCGACAGCGAAGGCCACTGCGTCATCGGCAAGGCGGCTCGCACCGGCGGTGTGGTGAGCCTGGCCGGCGTCAAGGAGCAGTTGCTGTATGAGGTGCACGACCCGGCCGCTTACCTCACGCCCGACGTGGTGGCCGACATCAGCGCCGCGCGGCTCAGCCCGGCCGGGCCCGACCGCGTGGCCCTGAGCGGCGTGCGCGGCCATGCGCGGCCGGCCAGCCTCAAGGTCAATGTCTGCCATGAAGGCGGCTGGCTGGCCGAGGGTGAGATCTCTTATGCCGGCCCGCGCGCCGAGCCGCGCGCCCGCCTGGCCGCCGAAGTGCTGCGCCGGCGCCTGCCGGAACTCGCGCTGCGCGTGGACCTGATAGGCGCGCTCAGCATCATGGGCGACGACACGGGCCGTTTGCTGGCGGATACCCCCGCGGGTGAGGCGCGCGACGTGCGCCTGCGCGTCGCCGCGACCCACGCCGAACGCGCGCAGGCCGAGCGGCTGCCGCGCGAGGTCACCGCGCTGTACTGCTGCGGCCCGGCCGGCGGCGGCGGCGTGCGCACTTCGCTGACGCCGCGGCTCAATACGCTGTCTTGCCTGGTGCCGCGTGAGGCGGTAGCGCTGCGCTTTGAGATGCTGGAGGATATGCAATGAGTACCAGTATCACAGTGCCGCTGTACCGCGCCGCCCACGGCCGCACCGGCGACAAGGGCAACCGCTCCAACATCAGCGTGATCGCCTGGCATCCCGATCTTTACCCCGTGCTGCTGGCGCAAGTGACCGAGGCTGCGGTGGCGCAGCGCTTTGCCCACAGGCAGCCGGCCCGCGTGCAGCGCTTTGAGCTGCCGGGGCTGGGGGCGCTTAATTTTGTGCTCGACGAGGTGCTGGACGGCGGCGTCAACGACGCGCTGAACCTGGACACCCACGGCAAGGCCCTGTCCTTCTGGCTGCTGGATTTGCCGATAGAGATTCCCGCCGCGCTGGCGCCCTTGCTGGCCGGCCCGCCCTGAGGCTTTCGACAGATGGCGACCGACTTTCAATTCAAAAAAAGGAGACAACATGACCCCCTCAACACCCCGTTTCACGAGCCCGCGCCTGCGCCCCCTGGTGCTCGCCGCCGCCGCGCTTTGCGCGTTGGTGCCGGCGCTGGCGCCGGCCCAGGGCTTTCCCGACAAGCCCATCACATTCATCGTGCCCTTTGCCGCCGGCAGCGCCACTGACCAGCTGGCGCGCGCCATAGGCCAGGCCGTGACCAACGACAGCAAGGTCAGCGTGGTGGTGGACAACAAGCCCGGCGCCAACAGTTTTATAGGCGCGCAGGCGGCGGCCAAAGCCAAACCCGACGGCTACACCGTCTTCATCACCACCAACACCACGCAGTCGGCCAACGAGCACCTGTTCAAGAAGCTGCCCTATGACCCGGTCAAGGATTTCGCGCCGCTCACGGCCCTGGGGCGCGGCGGCCAGATCATGGTCGTCAACCCGGCGCTGCCGGTCAGCAGCGTGGCCGACTTCATCAAGCTGGCCAAATCCAAGCCGGGCAAGCTGTCCTTCGGCAGCGGCAGCTCTTCCAGCCGCGTCGCGGGCGAGCAGTTCAAGCAGATGACGGGCACCTACATCCTGAACATTCCCTACAAGAGCAACCCGCCGGCCGTGACCGACCTGCTGGGCGGGCAGATCGACATGATGATCACCGACATGGCCACCGGCCTGCCGCAGGTCAAGGCCGGCAAGCTCAAGGCCCTGGGCGTGTCCACGCGGCAGCGCTCGCCGCTGGCGCCGGATGTGCCCACCATTGCCGAGGCCGGCGTGAAGGGCTACGAGATGACCTACTGGTTTGCCGCCTACGCGCCCGCCGGCACGCCGGCCGACGTGGTGGCCAAACTCGCCGACATGCTTGCGCGCGCCGCGCGCAGCCCCTCGGCCGCGCCTTTCTACCAGTCCAGCGGCACCGAGATCTTCACCAGCAACCCCGAGGAGCTGCGCAAGTTCCAGGCGGACGAGACCCTCAAGTGGGGAAAAATCATCAAGGCGGCGGGCATAGAGCCCGAATAAGGGCAGGGGGCTGCGGGGTTTCGGGATTCAACTATTCGTAATGCATTACGTTTAAGTAAAATCCCCGGGCAAAGCCGGCGGCCGCTGATCCGCCCTGCGCCGCGCCCCACCCAGGAAACCCCATGTCCAAAGCCTTCGCCTCCCAGTCCGACCTGACCGACAAGACCATCACCTTCGAGCGGCTCAGCGCGCATTGCTGGGCCTATACCGCCGAGGGCGACCCCAACTCCGGCGTCATCATCGGCGACAAGTTCATCATGGTCAGCGACGCCACGGCCACACCGGCGATGGCGCAGGACCTGATCAAGCGCATACGCAGCGTCAGCGACAAGCCCATCAAGTACGTGCTGCTCACGCACTACCACGCGGTGCGCGTGCTGGGCGCCAGCGCCTACGCGGCCGAGGGCGCGACCGAGATCATCGCCAGCCAGGGCACTTATGAATTGATCGTCGAGCGCGGCGCGCAGGACATGCAAAGCGAGATGGAGCGTTTCCCGCGCCTCTTTCGCAACGCCGAAAGCGTGCCCGGCCTGACCTGGCCGACGCTGGTGATAGATGGCGGCAACCCGGTGAAGGGCGAAAAACCCGGCAAGCTGGTGCTGGACCTGGGTGGCGTGAAGGTGCAAGTCTGGCACCCGGGCCCCGGCCATACGCGCGGCGACACGATTGCCTGGATCGAAGAAGAAAAAGTGCTGTTCTCAGGTGACCTGGTCGAATACGAGGCCGGTGTTTACACCGGCGACGCCCAGCTCGAGGAATGGCCCGCCACCCTGGAAGCCCTGCGCGCGCTCAAGGCCGAGGCCATAGTCCCCGGCCGCGGCGAGGCCATGAAGGGCGCGGCCAACGTCAACAAGGCGCTGGACTACACCAAACGCTGGGTCGAAACCCTGTACAAGGCCGGCAAGGAAGCGGCCGCCGCCGGCATGGACCTCAAGGCCGCCATGGCCCACACGCGCAAAAGCATGGACCCGGTCTTTGGCCATGTGTTCATCTACGAGCACTGCCTGCCCTTTGACGTGAGCCGCGCCTTTGACGAAGCCAGCGGCATCAAGAACCCGCGCATCTGGACGGCGGAGCGGGACCAGGAAATGTGGGCCGCCTTACAAGGTTGAGGCTCAGGTATCCAGGTCCAGCCCGGACAGCAGCCCGGCAAAAGCATCGAGCGCGGCCTGGCCGTCCATGCTTTCCATGCGTTCCAGCACGTCGTCATCCTCGACCAGGCAGTAGCCCAGGCTGAAGCGCTTGAAGCGCCGAGAAGCCAGCTCGCCGTGGTGCAGGACCTGCAGGTTGAAGTGGCGCTTGTCCTGGCGTATGCGCTCCAGCAGCGCCAGCACCTGTTTCTGCCCGCCCTCCAGCTGCTGGCAAAAACGCATGCCGTCAAAGATCAGCAGGCCGGTGATGCCACGCTCGGCATTGGCCTGCCGGGCCTTGGCGGCGATGTCGCCCACGACGCTGAGCGGCGCTTCAGGTGCCAGCGTGCTGACGTAAAGGATTTCATACAGTGGGGTGCTTGTGGGTGTCATCGCGGCACAATGTAGCGGCGCACGCTGCGGCGCACAATGTCAAAAGACACAGGGATATGCGCCTAAGATAAGTCTTTTATGAACATCCCCACGCCAACTTCAGCGATTTGCCCGCCGCACTGCAGTGCCTGCGGCTTGCGGCGTACCGGGGCCTTCATGCCGGTGAACGCCGAAGAACTGAAGTTCATCGAGACCTTCCGCACCGGCACCATGGCGGTCAAGGCCGGCGCCACCATTCTTTATGAGCAAAAGCCCAACGGCAAACTCTTTACGCTGTACTCGGGCTGGGCCTTCCGCTACAAAACCCTGAGCGACGGCCGCCGCCAGATCCTCAATTTTTTGCTGCCCGGCGACTTCATCGGCCTGCAGCAGAAGTTCGCCGACGGCCCCATGCACGGCATAGAAGCCGTGACCGACACCAGCCTCTGCGTGTTCCCGCGCGAAGGCCTGTGGGAGCTGTTCCGCAATTTCCCCAACCTGGGTTATGACATCACCTGGCTGGCCGCGCGCGAAGAGGGCATGGTGGACGATCACCTGCTGACCGCCGGGCGGCGCAACGCCACCGAGCGCGTGGCCATGCTGCTGATGCATCTGTTCCGCCGGCTGGAGCGCGTGGGCATGGCCGAGGGCGGCATGATCGAATTCCCCATCAACCAGCAGCACATCGCCGACGCGCTGGGCTTGTCGCTGGTGCACACCAACAAAACCCTGCGGCGCCTGCGCCATTTGGGGCTGCACGAGATCCAGGACGGCAAGCTGCGCCTGCTCAATACCCGGGCGCTGGAGCGCATCGCCGACTACTACGATACGCCGCCGCCGCAGGTCCCTTTGCTCTGATTCAGCCCTGTAGGCTGCCGCTGACAGCCGGGCGGCGTGTTGGCCTACAAACGCCCCCCGGCGCCGGTTTTATGGTGTTTCTCTTGCCCGCGACATGCCATTTCGATGGCCCCTTCTTTCATGCGAAGGAAACAGCGGCGACGCGTCATCCAGGAGCCTCCCATGAACCACGCACAAGCACCGGGCGCACGGCTGCAGCAGCAGCCGCAGCGCTTCATGGACCGCCAGCAACAGCAAAGCAGCGGCTCACGCGAGTTCCAGCCGCACCGCTCGCAGCCCTTTGATGTGCCGGCCAGCCAGATGGGCGGGGGCGAGCGCCAATACCAGGACGCCATCCGCCGAAGCGGCATCAAGTCCTAGCCAACGCGGGCGCCGGCTCAGGACTTTTGCGCGTTCAGCGTCCTGAAGTCCTGCTCGTAGCGGTGCAGCGTCTCCACCGCCTTGTGGCGCTGCGCCGGCGTGGTGCTGTTGTGCAGCTCCGCGAGCGTGGCACAGGCGTCCTGCGTGAGTTTTTCCATGTAGTCGCGGTAAGCCGCGTCCGGCGAGTTCAGGGTGCGCTCAAACAGCCCGCGCACCGCGGCCTGGGTTTTTTCGGGCGTGGCTTGGCCCGCCACCAGCGGATGCAAGGTGTGCAGGGCGTCCTGCTGGCGCCGGATTTTTTCCGCGTAGCTGCGCGGCGCGTCGAAGTGCGAGGCGTCTATACGCCGCTCGATCACGGCCAGCTGCTTTTTCTCGAGCCGGCCGTAAAGCATTTCGGCGCGCTTGACCGCTTCCTTGTAGCGCTTGTCGCGCTGGGCCTTGGGCGAGGCCTCCAGGAAGTCCTCGCGGTATTCGTCGTTGCCCTTGGCGAAGCGGCGTTCCAGGTTCTTCAGCTGGCCGGCCTGCAGCGAACCCACCAGGGTCGCCATGGGCGGCTCCGCCTGGCGCGACAGCAGCACCAGCTTGCCGCGCACGTCGGTGTAGATCGCGCAGGCCGCCGCGGCGTCCATGTCCGAAGGCATTTGTTTCTGCAGTTTTTGCAGCGCCTCGATGTAGCCGGGCAGCTGCGTCTGCCGGTGCCAGGCCTGCAGTTTTTCCAGGTCGGCCTTGACCTGCAGGCTTTGCGCGTCGGTGAAGTCGAAATGGCGGTCCAGTTGCCAGTAGGCCAGTTCGGGCGCCTGGTTGTAGGCGATTTTCATGAGGCTGCAGCTTTGCAGCAGCCCGGCCAGCGCCAGCACCGCCAGCCCGCCGATAATCCTTGTGCAGCGCCCTGCGCCCGCTCCGGCGGCCCGGGAGCGCGTCTCCACCCCAAGATCCAGAGGAAATTTCATGGCAGCAACCCCAATCGATGTCGTCATCATGGCCGCGGGCAAAGGCACGCGGATGAAGAGCAGCTTACCCAAAGTCCTGCACCGTTTGGGCGGGAAAGCTTTGCTCGCGCATGTCATCGAATGCGCCGCCTCCGTGTCGGCGCGCCAGGCGGTGGTCATCACCGGCCACGGCGCGGCCGAGGTCGAGGCGGCCTGCGGCCGTTTCAGCCCCTCCGCCGGCGCCCCCGTGGCGCTGCAGTTCGCGCGCCAGGAGCCGCAGCTGGGCACCGGCCACGCGGTGCAGCAGGCCCTGCCCCTGCTGGCCGACGACGGTGTCACGCTGGTGCTCTCGGGCGACGTGCCGCTGACCGAGGCCGCCACCTTGCAGGCCCTGATCGCCCAGTGCGACGGCCAGCGCCTGGCGCTGCTCACGCTCAGCATGGCCGACCCCACGGGCTACGGCCGCATCGTGCGCGCGCAAGCGCACGCCTCCGAGCCCTTGCGGGCCGGCCCCGAGGCTTCCTCGCAGGTCCGTGCCATCGTCGAGCACAAGGACGCCAGCGCCGCCCAGCGTGAGATCCGCGAAATCTACAGCGGCATCATGGCCGTGCCCACGCGCCTCTTGCGCGCCTGGCTGGCCCGGCTGGACAACAAGAATGCCCAGGGCGAGTACTACCTCACCGACATCGTGAAGTTCGCTGTGGCCGACGGCGTGGCCGTGGTGGCCCACCAGATCACCGACGCCGCCCAGGTGGCCGGCATCAACAGCCCGGTGCAGCTGGCCGAGCTCGAGCGTGTTTACCAAAGCCGGCTGGCCGTGGCCCTGATGGAGCAGGGCGTGCGCCTGGCCGACCCGGCGCGCCTGGACGTGCGCGGCACGCTCAGCTGCGGCCAGGACGTCGAGATCGACGTGAACTGCATCTTTGAAGGCAAGGTCAGCCTGGGTGTGGGCGTGCGCATAGGCGCGAACTGCGTGCTCGCCAACTGCAGCATCGCCGCGGGCGCCGTGATCCACCCCTTCACCCACATCGACGGCGAAAAGCTGGGTGTGCAAGTCGGCGAAGGCGCGCTCATAGGCCCCTTCGCGCGCCTGCGCCCCGGCGCGCAGCTGGGCGCCGAAGTCCACATTGGCAATTTTGTGGAAGTGAAGAACTCCACCCTGGCCAAGGGTGCCAAGGCCAACCACCTGGCCTACCTGGGCGACGCCACCGTCGGCGAACGCGTCAACTACGGCGCCGGCAGCATCACCGCCAATTACGACGGCGCCAACAAGCACCGCACGGTGATCGAGGCCGATGTGCACATCGGCAGCAATTGTGTGCTGGTGGCGCCTGTGACCATAGGCGCGGGCGGCACGGTGGGTGGCGGCTCCACCATTACGAAGAGCACGCCTGCTGGTGCGCTTAGCGTGGCGCGGGGCAAGCAGGTGAGTTTGCCGAATTGGTCGCGGCCCGCCAAGGTTGTTAAGGGGTAGGTTGTTTGGCCGGGTCTTGCTCCGGCTGAGCGCGCTCTTCCTCCTGCTTCCTCTTCTTAATTCAGCTGGCCGGGGGTGGCCCGGCGGCCAGTAACTTTCTTTTGCTTCGCCAAAAGAAAGTAGGCAAAGAAAAGGCGACCCGCAGTCTGGGTCCCTTCGCTGCGCTACGGGCAACCTGCGGTGCTCGACTACGGCGGGGTCTCGCGCAAACTCGCTTCGCTCAGACAAGCGCGATCCCTGATCCGCCTACGTCTGCGCTCCTCGGCCCAGCCAGGACGGGGCAATCGGGAGCGGGGACAGAAAACCAAGAAGACAAATACCAACAAGGACACGCCATGGCGTGTCCTTGTTTCTTCAGGTATTCGGTATTGGTATTTTTGTCCCCACCCCCTTGTGGATGCGCCGAGGAGCGCAGGGCCAGACGGATCAGGGCAAAAACTTGTTTGAGCGAAGCGAGTTGTTTTTGACCCCGTCTGGACCGAGCACCGCAGGTTGCCCGCAGCGAAGCGGAGGGACGCAGCAACCAGGGTCGCCTTTCTTTTGCTTACTTTTGGTGTTTGCGTAACTTCGCTTCGCGAAGTGAGCAAACCCCGCGCGCGTAGCGCGCCTTTGGCGAACAAAGAAAACCCGCTTTGCGGGTTTCGCTAAAAGTGAGTTGCCGCCGGGCAACCCCGGCCAGCTGAACTAAGAAGAGGGAAGAGGGGAAGAGCGCACTCAGCCGGAGCAAGACCCGGCCGAAAACCCTACTTCACGCGATTCACCAAAAACACCCCAAAAATCGCAAGCGCTCCGCCAGCCAGCAGGCTGGCACTCAGGGGCTCACCCAAGATGAGCCACCCCAACAAAACCCCAAACACCGGCACCAGGTTGTTGAACACCACCGTGCGCGCAGCACCCAGCTGCCGCAGGCCTTCGTAATACCAGACAAAAGCCACGGCCGTGCCGAGCACGCCCAGGAAGGCCAGGCCGGCCCAGACTTCGGGGGTGAAGGAGGCGGCATGTACGTGGGGCATGTCGCGCAGCGCCAGCAGGCCTAAAAACAGCGTGCCCCAGATCGCGGCCCACAGCGTGGCCAGCACCGGCGACAGGCCTTGCAGCAGTTTGCGGCCGACCAGGGTGTAGACGGCCCAGGCACAGACGGCGCCGAACATCGCGAGCTCGCCCTTGCCCAGCGACTGCACGAGTTGCGACAGGTCGCCGCGTGTCACCACCACCCAGACGCCCAGCAGGGCCAGCGCCACGCCCAGCCAGCGCGTGGCCGACAGCCGGTCGCCCAGCAGCGCGGCGGCGATCAGCAGGGTGACCACCGGGTTCAGGGCGATGATCAGCGAGGTGCGGCCGGCCGGCAGCACCGACAGCGCGGTGAAAAACAGCAGGTTGTAGGCAAAGATGCCGGTCGCGCCCAGCGCCATGGTGCCCAGCAGCTGGCGCCGCGTGACCTGCGTGAGGGCGCGCAGGCCTTCGGTGAAATGCAAGGTGACCAGCAAGGCCAGGGTGGCGAACACAAAGCGGATAAAACCCGCGGTGGCCGGCGGCAAGTGGGCCGAGATCACGCGCCCCGCGATAAAGGTGCCGCCCCACAGGACAGGCACGCAGGTCAGGCGCAGGTACAGGCTCCAGAGCTTGCGGCTGGCGGGGGCGGGCGTGTGTGGAACCGGCGCGGCGGCAGCGGTGGCCAGGGTGGCGGGCGGGGAGGCAGTGGTCATGAAGGGCTTGGAAGGACTTGGAAGGGCTTAGGTTGAGGGAAAACCGTCAATCAGGTAGATTTGATACATGAGATTAATTGTTAAATTACTCACTATCAAATGAGTATTTACTCATGAAGGCTTGTTCACCATGACCCTGGCCCAGCTCGAAGTGCTGATCACCCTGGACGAATGCCGCAGCTTCTCGCGGGCGGCCATGCGCCTGGGCACCACCCAGTCGGCCGTCAGCCATGCGCTGCGCGCGCTGGAGACCGAATTCGGCGTCAAGCTGGCGCTGCGCGATGCCTCAGGCGTGTCCATGACCGACGCCGGCGAGCGCCTGCTGCTGCGCGCCCGCGAGATGACGGCCCTGGCCGCCACCATGGCGCAGGAGCTGGGCGACGCAAAAGAACTCAAGACCGGCACGCTGCGCATAGGCTCTTTCGGCCCGACCTCCACCGTCAACCTGCTGCCGCCGCTGCTGGCCGCCTTCAAGCAGGCCCACCCCGGTGCGCAGGTGCGCATCGAGGAGGAAAGCGACGAGGTCATCGACGAGTGGCTGCTGCAAAAACGCGTGGAGCTCGGTTTTGTTGTGGTGCCCGATGAGCGCTTTGAAGTGCTGCCGCTGGTGCAGGACGAGTTCGTCGCCATCCTGCCCGCCGGCCATGCTTTGGCCGCGCACCCGGCCGTGCCCGTCAGCGCGCTCAACGGGCTGGACTTTGTGCTGACCGAAGCCGGCTGCGGTCCGGTCATCGTGCCCATACTGCAGAAAAACATCACCCTGCCCAAGGTGCTTTACCACTTCACCCAGATCATCTCCATCCTGCAGTTTGTGCAGCGGGGCCTGGCGGTCTCGGTCGCCGCGCGCCTGGCGCTGCCCGACGCGCCCGAGGGTGTGGTCTACCGGCCGTTGCTGCCTGCGCAGCCGCGCACCGTGGGCCTGGCCTGCCTGGACGTGGCCAAACTCTCGCCGCTGGCGCGGGCCTTCTGGGAGACCGCGCGCGAACGGGCACGTGAGCAGGCCAGGCCCAAGCCAGCATCCGCCGGCAAGGTCCAGGCCCTTCGCGACGCGCCGGTCGGCGTCTGAGGCGCGCCGACCCCATCAAGTACTATCAGCCCCATCCATAAAAGGGGAGGGGCTGGGCCATGATCATCTGGAGCATTGTGTGGGGCGCCATCCTGGGCTGGTTCTGGCCGGGTTATGGCGATGCCGGCGTTTTTATCGGCGCCTTCCTCGGCTTTTTTGCCGGCCTGTCGCTGCGCTGGGCCGTGCGGGCCGAAGTGCAGGCCGCCTGGAAAAAAGCGCCGCAGCCGGCAGCGCCCGCCGCACCCGCCGTGCGCCAGGCCCCGGCCGCGCCCCTGAATATTGAAGAAGCCCACGCGCCGGCGGCCCCATCGCCGCTGCCTGCTTCCGTTCCCCCACCACCGGCCAGCGCCGCCGACAACGAAGCGGCACAGGCGCCGGCCCTCGCCCCCAAGGGCTTGCCGCGCGCGCAGGCCGCCGCGGCGCCCGGCGCCCCCAGCGCTGCTGCCCGGCCCGCCTACAAGCCGGCCGAACCCAATGCTGTGGAACTGGCCCTGCTCGCCGCCAAGAACTGGTTCCTGGGCGGCAACACCATTGTTCGTGTGGGCCTGGTCATCCTGTTCATAGGCCTGTCATTCCTCGCGCGTTATGCCGCCTCGGCCGGGCTGTTCCCGGTCGAGCTGCGCCTGGCGGCCATAGGCGCGGCGGCCATCGCACTGCTGGCCGTGGGCTTTCGCAAGCGCCACGACAAGCCCGGCTTCGCGCTCGCGCTGCAGGGCGCCGGCGTGGCGGTGATGTACCTCACCGTCTTCGCGGCTTTCCGCCTCTACGGCCTGCTGGAGCCGCTGCCGGCTTTCGCGCTGATGATCATCGTCTGTGGCCTGAGCTGCGCGCTGGCGCTGCTGCAGGATTCGCGCGCGCTCGCGGTGGCTGCCTTTGCCGGCGGCTTTGCCGCGCCGCTGCTGCTGTCGACCGGGCAGGGCAGCCACGTGGGGCTCTTCAGCTACTACACGGTGCTCAACCTGGCGATCCTGTTCATCGCCCACAAGCGCTCCTGGCGCGTCCTCAACGTGGTCGGCTTTGTCGCCACCTTCGGCGTGGCCACGGCCTGGGGTGTGCTCAAGTACGCGCCGGCGCACTACGCCAGCGCGCAGCCCTTTCTCATAGGCTTTGTGCTGATCTACCTGTTCACCGCCATCCTGTATGCGCGCAACACGCCCACCCGCCTGGGCAATGCTGTCGACACCATGCTGGTGTTCGGCACGCCGCTGGCGGGCTTCGGCCTGCAGGCCGGGCTGGTGCGCGGCATGGAGCTGGGCACGGCCTTCTCGGCGCTGGGCTTTGCCGCGCTTTACCTGCTGGCGGCCATGCTGCTGGCGCGGCGCGCGCTGGCCGGCTACCGCCTGCTGATTGAATGTTTCATCGCCGTGGGCGTGGGCTTTGCCACGCTGGCTGTGCCGCTGGCGCTCGATGCCCAGTGGACCTCGGCCGTATGGGCACTCGAGGGCGCGGGCGCCTTCTGGGTCGGCATGCGCCAGGCGCGCTGGATGGCGCGCGCCTTCGGCCTGCTGCTGCAGGGCGTCGCGGCCATGGCCTTCCTTGGCGGGCTCGATGGCGCGGCCGGCGGCCTGGGTCACCACGTCTATGCCATTCCTTTCGGCAACCCGGCCTTCATAGGCGCGATGCTGATCGCCTTGCCCGCACTGCAGCTGGCCTGGTGGCTGCGCAAGCCCTTGCCGCACAGCGAGTCGTCCTGGGCCAAGGGCTATGCGGGTGTGGAGGCACAGCTCTCCGTTCCTGTCTACCTCTATGGCTTTTTCTTCTGGTGCCTGGGCTGGCTGCTCGAAATCGCGCGCCGCGTGCCGGCGCTGGAGGCCGACGCCGTGCCCCAGCATGTCTTCAGCGAGCGCACCACCGGCCTGCTCATGATGCTGGCCGTGGTCGCCAGCGCGGCCCTGTCCATGCTGCTGGGCCTGAAGAAACAGTGGCCGGTCGCGACCTGGCCCGCGCGCATCAGCGTCGCCGTGCTGGCGCTGGGCTACCTGGCGCAAGCCGGCGAAGGTTACCGCGTGCTGGCCACGCCGGCCTGGGCCGTCTGGCCGGTGGTGCTGGTGCTGCACTACTGGATGCTGCGGCAGACCGACCGCCTGGCGCAGGCTCCCATCTCGCCGGGCGGCGAGGGCCGCGCTTCGCCTTTCGGCTTTTTGCATGCGGCCGGCGCCTGGCTGGTCACCGTGCTGCTGGCCGACTGCCTGTGGTCGGGCATAGGCAAGGCCGAACTCTGGCGCACCTCCTGGGCCGGCGTGGTGTTGCTGGTCAGCGCCATTGCCGTGCTCATGCTGCTGGCCACCTGGGCCGGCAAGGCCAACCGGCAGGCGCAGCGCCAGGCTTTTGCCTGGCCGCTCCATCCGCATGCGCAGGCCTATTACTGGCTGGCGGCCCTGCCGCTGGCGGTGCTGGTCTTCTGGGGCACGCTGCTTGCTGCCGTGCATTCCTCGGGCCACACCGCGCCCCTGCCTTACATCCCGCTGCTCAACCCCACCGACCTGACCCTGGCGCTCGCGTTGGGTGCGCTGGTGTTCTGGCGCCGCGTGCTGGTCACGGCCGTGCCGCCGCCGGCCGGCGCGGCCTGGGCCACGGGCCGCAACGCGCTGGTGGCGCTGGCCCTGCTGGTCTTCATCGCGGTCAACACCGTCTGGCTGCGCGTTGCCCACCACTTTTTCGGTGTGCGCTGGGATGCGGACGCGCTGTTCGCAAGTTTTGTGGTGCAGACGGGTTATGCGATTTTGTGGACCCTGCTGGCGCTGACCCTGATGGTGCTGGCGCACCGCCGCGTGCAGCGGCCGCTGTGGCTGGTGGGCGCGGGCCTGCTGGGCCTGGTGGTGCTCAAGCTGCTGCTCATCGATCTGTCCAACGCCGGCGGCGCCGAACGCATCATCGCCTTCATCGTGGTGGGCGTGCTGATGCTGGTGGTCGGCTATTTCGCGCCGCTGCCGCCCAAGGCGCAGGCCGCTGCGCTGCCCCATGCCCCAGACCTGAAAGAAGAGGCCCAGCCATGAAGACATACCCCTACGCCCGCCTGCTGGCGCTCACCCTCTCGGCGGGGCTGGCCATGCCGCTGCTGGCGGCTGATCCGCCGGACGCCGGCAACGCAAAGTCCTATGCCATCCGCATTCCCGTCGCGCCGGCCGACGCCCCGCTGCAGCGCCTGCTGCTGCCGGCCGAGGCGCTGGTGCGGCTGCAAAACGCGGCTTATGCCGACCTGCGCCTTTTCAATGCGGCCGGCCAGCCCGTGCCCATGGCGCTGGCCAGCGTGCCGACGCAGACCTCCACGCAGGAGCACAGCGTCAAGCTGCCCGCCTATCCCATCCTGGGCGCGGAGTCCGCTGCTGCGGCGGGACTCGAAGGCCTGTCGCTGCGCATCGAAGAGCGCCAGGGCAAACGTGTGGTGCAACTCAACACCAATGGCGGCAGCACCACCGCCGCGGCCGGGCCGCAAAAAGTGCTGGGCGTGTTGCTCGACGTGCGCAAGCTCAGCGAACCCGCGGCCGGCATGACGCTGGACGCCGACCTGCCGGTCGGCCAGCCCGTCACGTTCAACGTGCAGGCCAGCAAGGACCTCAAAAGCTGGCGGCCGCTGGCCGGCACCGTGCTCTACCGCGCCGATGCCTCGGTCTCCGCGGCCAGCCTGGGCGACTCCCGCCTGGACCTGGCCATGGCCGACCTCAAGGACCACTATTTGCGCATCAGCTGGGGCGCCGCCGCCGTCACCGTGCGCGGCGCCACGCTGCTCACTTCGCAAAGCACCGCCGTGCGCCAGCGCGTCAGCGCGAGCATGGCCGCGCCCGCGCTCACCAATGCGCATGAGCTGGCGTTTGCGCTGCCCTTTGCCACGCCGGTGGCCGCGCTCAAAATCACGCCGCAGGGCAGCAATGTGCTGGTGCCGATCCGCGTGCTGGGCCGCAAGCACCGCGAGCAGCCCTGGGCCTTGCTGGCTACCACGGTGGTCTATCGCCTGGGTACGGCCGGCAAGGAGCAGGCCAGCGGCCCGGTGGAGATAGGCGGCGCCTCGGTGCGCGAAGTGAAGATAGAAGCCGACGCCAAGACGCCGGGCTTTGCCGCCGCGCCCGAGATCAGCCTGCAGTTCGAGCCCGCGCAAGTCGTGTTCCTGGCCAGCGGCCAGGGCCCGTTCACGCTGGCCGCCGGGCTGGCGGGGCCCGCCGGCGCCGCGGGCGCTTTCCTGCCCATGGCCAGCCTGATCCCGAACTACCAGCCCTCGCATGAAAACACGCTGCCCCTCGCGCGGGCCGATGTGTCAAAGGCCGAGGCTTCCGGCGGCGGCGCCGTCCTGGGCGGCCCGCTGGTGGCCGCCGCGCCGCCGGGCGAGGGCCTGCCCACGCGCAGCCTGGTGCTCTGGGGCATCCTGCTGCTGGGCGTGCTGGCCCTGGCCGGCATGGCCTGGGGCCTGCTCAAACAAACCAAAAAGACGGCCTGACTGACCACTCCCAATGAGCACTGACACCTTCCCCAAAGACATCTACACCGAACCCGAGGTCGATCCCGACACACTGGCCAACCTGGGCCCGCTGCGCGCCATGGCCGGCATCTGGGAGGGCGCGCGCGGCGCCGACGTCAAACCCGTGGCCACAGGCACCAAGACACAGGCTTATATAGAGCGCTACGAGCTGCATCCCATAGACGCGCAGACCAACGGCCCGCAGGCGCTCTACGGCCTGCGTTACCACACCTTCATCCACAAGCCCGGCTTCACCAAGACCTACCACGACCAGGTCGGCTACTGGCTGTGGGAGCCCGCCACCAGCACGGTCTATCACACACTCGCCATTCCACGCGGCCAGGTGGCCATGGCCAGCGGCAAGGTCGCCGCCGATGCCACGCAGTTCGAGCTGGTCTCCGAGCGTGGCAGCCTGACCAATGGCATCGTCTCCAACCCCTTTATCGAACACGCTTTCACCACGCTGGCCTGGCGCATCGCCGTCACACTCAATGCCGACGGCAGCTGGTCCTACTTCCAGACCACGGTGCTGCAGATAGAAGGGCGCGACCAGCCCTTTGACCACACCGACCGCAACACCCTGGTCAAGGTCGGCGAGCCCGCGCTCAATCCCAAGGCGCTGGCGAAGCAGCAGGGCGGCAGCGCCTAGGGGGCCAGCAAGACGCGGGGGGCAAACTTCGCGCGCCGCGTGCTGAAGAAAGCCTTCACGTTGCGCACATTCGCGTCGCTGGTGAACAGCCGCTGCGCCAGCGCCAGGTAGCGCGGCATGTCGGCCACATGCACCACCAGCATGAAGTCCGGCCCCGGCGACACGCGGTAGCACTGCTGCACGGCCTCGTCGAGCACCACACGCGCCTCAAAGGCCTCCTGCTGCTCGGCGCCTTGCCGCTCGAGGGTGATCTCCACGAGCGCCGTGAGCCCATGGCCCGTGATGGTGGCCAGCTTGTCGACATTGAGCAGCGCGACGTCGCGCTCCACCAGGCCGGCATCACGCAGGCGCTTGACGCGGCGCAAGCAGGTGGGCGGCGAGATATGGACCCGCTCGGCCAGGGCCTGGTTGCTCAAGGAGGCATCGGTTTGCAGGCTGTCCAGCAGCTTGAGGTCTGTCTCATCGAGTGCTATTTGTTCCATGATTCGACTTTAAATGAAATTAAATTCAATTCACCAAGAATTATGAAATTAAATTCCATAAATAGACAAAAATCAATCACATAACAAAATACCAAGCACGTAGCATCCACACATCGTTCTTCAGGAGACCTCCATGTGCGGCATTGTTGCTTCCGTTTCGACCCGAAATATCGTTCCCATCCTGGTGCAGGGTTTGCAGCGCCTCGAATACCGCGGTTATGACTCCTGCGGCGTCGCCGTCTATGCCGACGGCCTCAAGCGCGCGCGCAGCACCTCGCGCGTGGCAGAGCTGCAGGAGCAAGTGAGCGCCGACAAACTCGAAGGTGCCACCGGCATCGCCCACACGCGCTGGGCCACCCATGGCGCGCCCGCCGTGCACAACGCCCATCCCCATTTCAGCCACGGCAGCGGCGCTGCATCGCAAGCCAAACCCGGCAAGGTCGCGCTGGTGCACAACGGCATCATCGAGAACTACGAAGAGCTGCGCGAAGGCCTCAAAGCCAAGGGCTATGTCTTCCTGAGCCAGACCGACACCGAGGTCATCGTCCACCTGATGGACAGCCTGTACGACGGCGACCTGTTCGAAGCCCTCAAGGCCACCGTCGCGCAACTGCACGGCGCCTATGCGATTGCCGCCTTCTGCAAGGACGAACCGCACCGCGTCGTCGGCGCGCGCGCCGGCTCGCCGCTGATCCTGGGTGTGGGCAAGGACAAGAGCGAGAACTTCCTGGCCAGCGACGCCATGGCACTGGCCGGCGTGACCGACCAGATCGTCTACCTTGAAGAAGGCGACATGGTCGACATCCAGCTCGGCAAGTACTGGATCGTCGGCAAGGACGGCAAGCCCGCGCAGCGCGAGGTCAAGACCGTGCAGGCCCACAGTGGCGCCGCCGAGCTCGGCCCCTACCGCCACTACATGCAAAAAGAAATCTTCGAGCAGCCGCGCGCGATTGCCGACACGCTCGAAGGCGTCGAAGGCATCGTCCCCGAGCTTTTCGGCGACCAGGCCTTCCGCGTGTTCAAGGAGGTTGACTCCGTCCTCATCCTCGCCTGCGGCACCAGCTATTACAGCGGCTGTGCTGCCAAGTACTGGCTTGAGTCCATCGCCGGCATCCCCACCCAGGTCGAGGTGGCCAGCGAATACCGCTACCGCACGTCGGTGCCCAACCCCAAGACCCTGGTCGTCACCATCACCCAGAGCGGTGAGACCGCCGACACCCTGGCCGCGCTGCGCCACGCGCAAAGCCTGGGCATGACGCAGACCCTGACCATCTGCAACGTCTCCACCTCGGCCATGGTGCGTGAATGCAAGCTCGCCTACATCACACGCGCCGGTGTCGAGATCGGCGTGGCCTCCACCAAGGCCTTCACCACCCAGCTCGCGGGCCTGTTCCTGCTCACGCTGGCCCTGGCCCAAAGCAAGGGCAAACTCAGCGATGAAGAAGAAGCCGGCCACCTCAAAGCCATGCGCCACCTGCCCGCAGCCTTGCAAGCCGTGCTGGCCCTGGAGCCGCAAGTCATCAGCTGGGCCGAAGACTTCGCCAAAATGGAAAACGCGCTCTTCCTGGGTCGCGGCCTGCACTACCCCATCGCGCTCGAAGGCGCGCTCAAGCTCAAAGAGATCAGCTACATCCACGCCGAGGCCTACCCCGCCGGCGAACTCAAACACGGCCCCCTGGCCCTGGTCACCAGCGAGATGCCCGTGGTCACCGTCGCGCCCAACGACGCGTTGCTCGAAAAGCTCAAAAGCAATATGCAGGAAGTCCGCGCCCGCGGCGGCGTCCTCTACGTGCTGGCCGATGCCGACAGCCACATCGAAAGCGGCGAAGGCCTGCACGTGATCCGCATGCCCGAACACTACGGCGCGCTGAGCCCGCTGCTGCATGTGGTGCCGCTGCAGTTGCTGGCGTATCACACCGCCGTGGCGCGCGGGACGGATGTTGACAAACCCCGCAACTTGGCAAAGTCTGTGACCGTCGAATGACGGTCACAGGTGCGCGCCAGCGCACTGCGGGGTTTGGTGGACGCTCACTTTGCGTAGCAAAGTTATGCGGCCACACAAACCCTCTCCCGCTACCTGGCCAAATCCGTCACCGTAGAGTGACGGATTTGGGGCGGCGTGGAACGCCGCCCGGCGCAGCCGCCAGGTTTTTGGCTTGGTGGACGCTCACTTCGCACAGCGAAGCAGGTGTGCCGGGTGCTTGCGGCAAGCCAGGTCGCGCAGCTGCGCACCCCTCACTTCTGAAATCGACATCAGGCCGAGCAGACCCAGGTCCCGCTGGACTTCGTCGGCAAGGAGACGGATCGCGTGGCGCGTACCCTCTTCCCCGGCGATGGCGGCCGCAAAGTTGAAAGGGCGGCCGACAAACACGAACTTGGCGCCGAGTGCGAGCGCCTTCAGGACATCCGTCCCGCGCCGGATGCCGCTGTCCATCATGACGGGGAAGTCACCGCCCACGGCCTGGACGACTTCCGGCAGCACGCGCAGCGGGGACACCGTGCCATCGAGCTGGCGGCCGCCGTGGTTCGACACGATGAGACCATCGGCGCCCATGTCGCGCACTTTTCGGGCGTCCTCGTGGTTCATGATGCCTTTAATTACCAGGGTGCGCTTCCACTTGCGGCGGATCAGGGCCAGGTGCTCCCAATCCAGGTGATCCTTCGCCCCGAAGTCGCGTGCCACACGCGACGAGAGGATGGGAGCACCACGGGTCGCATACGAGTTCTCGAAGTGCGGCATCCCGTGGGTAACAAGGGTCCGCAGGAAGGTCGCTATCGTCCAGCGCGGGTGGGTGAGCCCCTCCCACGCCAGGCGCAAGCTCGGTCGCAGGGGCGTGGAAAAGCCCGCGCGGATGTTGTTCTCGCGGTTGGCGAGCACGGCGGTGTCCACCGTCAGCACGAGCGTCTTGACGCCCGCGGCGTCGACGCGGTCGATCAAGGCTTCAATCCTGGCGGTCTCGCCAGGCAGGTAAGCCTGGAACCACGTCTCGGGGGCCGCGGCGATCACCTCCTCCAGCGCGATGAGCGAGGAACCGCTCATGATCATCGGCACGCCCTCGGCCGCCGCTGCGCGGGCCTGCACGAGGTCGCCGCGATACGCGCTGAGCGCACTGATGCCCATCGGCGCGATACCGAACGGTGATGCATAGCGCCGCCCGAGAAGGTCGACCGCCTGGCTGCGGCCCGACACGTTGCGCAGCACCCGCGTGACGAAGCCGAACTCGGAAAATGCGGCACGGTTGTCGTGCAGCGAGGCCGAGTCCTCCGCTCCGCCGGCGATGTATTCAAAGAGAGGGCGTGGCAGGTGGCGCCGGGCGCCTGTCTCGAAATCCTGCAGTGACAGGAATTTCCGCAAGCCCGGCGGCACGGCGGGACGTGCGCCCGGCGACAGGCGCGTCACCATCGGTGCAGCACCGGAAGAGGCCTGTTGCGACATGCGCAGATCAATTGACATGAATGTTTGCTTCGCGGATCACCTTGTCCCGGAGCGCGGTCTCCTTGCGGATCATGGCAGTGATGTCAGGCGAGGTCATCTGTGACCAGTAGCGTTGAGGATTTGATGGCGGAGTTCGGACTTTTCGCGTGAGCGAGGGTCCCCTAGAAGGCGACGGATCATTAGTCGATCGTGGCACCCGATTCCTTGACGGCCTTGCCCCACCTGGACATTTCGTCACGGATCAATTTTGCGAAGAAATCAGGCGTGCTGCCGGCGATGTCGGCGCCCTGCTCACTCAGCTTTTTCTGCAGTTCGGGTTTTTTGAGCGCCTTGTTGATCTCGGCATTCAGCTTGACGACCATTTCCTTTGGCAGTTTGGCCGGGCCGAGAATGCCGAACCATGTCGCCGCTTCAAAGTTTTTGTAACCCGACTCCGCGATCGTGGGCGTTTGCGGCAGGTCCTTGACGCGCATGAGGGACGTCACGGCCAGCGCCCGCATCTTTCCGCTCCTGATATTCCCGATCACGGTGGGGATGGACGACACGTAGATTTGCACCTGGCCGCCGAGGACATCGGTGATGGCTATGGCAGCGCCCTTGTAGGGGATGTGCATCAGCTTGATTCCGGCTTCCTTCTGAAACAGCTCCGCCGTCAGATGGCCGACCGTCCCGTTTCCGGATGTCGCGAAATTGATGGTGCCGGGCTTTGCCTTGGCGGCAGACACGAGGTCGGCGAGGGACTGATAGGGCGAATCGGCCGCCACGACCAGAATCATGGGGGCGCTCGCAACCATGGAAATGGGTGCCAGGTCCTTGACCGGGTCGTAAGGCAGTTTTTTGTAAAAACTCGGGTTGATGGCCAGGTTGCTGGTTTGCCCCAGAACGAGGTTGTACCCGTCGGCCGGCGATTTGGCGACATTGTCGAGGCCGATGGAGCCGCCGGAACCAGGCTTGTTGTCGACGATGAAGGACCATTTGGTGGCCTCGGTGATCTTCTGGGTTACCTCGCGCGCAATGATGTCGGTTCCCCCGCCTGCGGGAAAGGGAACCACGAGTCGAATGGGCTTGGACGGCCATGTCTGGCCGAACGATAAGGTGCAGGCGGTGCAGGCGGTGCAGGCGATTAACGCCGGCAACAGGCGACGGATGTTCATTGGCTTGTCCCCTAAGTTCTTGTAGCGCCAGTATCAGCAGGCGTTAATCCATGGTCCAATTGATAATTTCTTCATTTTCATAAATAAGACTTTTGCAATGGATTTTCGTGACTTGCGCTATTTCGAAACAATTGCCGAGCTGCAGCACGTCGGACGTGCAGCCGAGAAGCTGCATCGCACGCAGCCGGCACTGACCAGCAGCATCCGCCGGCTGGAGGAGGACTGCGGTTTTCCTGTTTTCGAGCGGGCAGGGCGCGGGATTCGGTTGACCGCGGCAGGCCAGGTGCTGCTCAAGTGGGCTCAGCGCGTGCGCTTCGACATGGAGGATGCGAAGCTTGAGATGGCCGCCATCGAAACCGGCCTTGCCGGGCATGTCCGTGTTGGCATTGTGCCGACGGCGGCCCAGTTCCTGCTGCCTGCCGCGGCAAGGCAGCTGCTGCAGGAGGCGCCCGACATCACGCTACGGACGGTCGTCGGGGTCGTCGACACGTTGAATACGTTGCTGGAGCAGGGAGAGCTGGACATCGTCATAGCCACTGAGACTCCCACCGCACCGGGAATCGCCTCCAGGCTCCTGGCGGAAGATACCATCGTCGTCGCCGCAAGCGCGAAGCACGAGCTCTTTCGAGGCAAGCCGACGTTAAGAGATCTGACAAAGTACCGGTGGGCACTGCAGCCTCCCGGCGCACCTTTGCGAGATTGGCTCGACCACACATTCGACAGACGCCGGTTGCCGCGACCTGATGTGCAGGTCGAAAGCACGATGCTCCTGATGCTTCCGACCCTCATTGCAGAAACCGGTCTCCTGAGCTTCATCTCCCGGCACCATCTCGGTGCCAAAGGCGCGGGGTCGGGGCTCAAAGAGATCCCATTGAAGGAGACGACCATGACGCGATGGCTTGTGGTGACCTATCGCGAGAAGGGATACCTTTCAGCCGCCGCGCAGCGATTCATTGAATTGTTGACGCAGGTTGAATAAGCGCCCTCGCGCTCATAATTCCCGCGGCCCGGGTCTGCGCGCCCATGACGGCAGCGGCGCGTCTACATGCTCGCCGCCGCAGTCAAAACGCCGCGGCGCTAACGGCGCCGTTAGTGCTTGTGAGTTTTGCCATGGCCGTCGCTTTTTTCCGCGGCAAGGACCTTGATCTTGCCGACCATTCCGGCTTGGTAGTGGCCGGCAATCAGGCACGCAAAGTCGAAATCGCCTGAGCGGTTGAAGGTCCAGACCAATTCACCGACCTCGCCGGGCGCCACGTGGGTCATGTAGGGCTCGTCATGCTCCATGGCCGGAAACTTCATCATCAGGGCGGCGTGCTCGTCAAGCTCCTTCTTGTTGCCGATCACCATCTCGTGCATCATCTTGCCGCCGTTCTTCACGACGAACTTGACGGTCTCGCCCTGTCTGACTTCAATCTTGTCCGGGGTGAAGCGCATGCTGTCCGTCATGACCAGTTCAACCGCGCGCTCGGCCGCCCCGGCATCGCCCGCGATGCCCCAGGCCTTCTGTTCCTTCTTGACCGGCCCGGCCTTCTTCTTGCTGTGATCTTCGCCTTCATGAGCCACGGCTCCCTGCGACACGCCCATCAGTGCTGCGGCCAGCAGTGCGATCCGTACTTTCATCTTGATGTCCACGATTGCGTACATTTGCAGCAGTCTTTTGGCGTCTTACCTGGACGGGGCAGCCTCGATCAGCTTGAGCGCCTGCTTCATGCTCTCCACGGCCTCGGTCTCCAACGCTTCGTAGACCGGCTTCTCGTGATTGAGCTGCGCGAAGATCTCGCGGGCCTTGGCGACTTTCGCCGGGTCGTTGATCTTGGGGTTGGCCAGTGCCGCCTCGAGCCGCTTGTACTCGCTGGAAAGGAATGCGGGCTGCTCACCGAGTTCGCGCAGGCCCGCGTTGGTGAGGCTTCGAATGCGCAGCAGCATCTTGATGTCGGCCTGGTCCATCTGGCCCTGGGCACGCTCCAGTGCCAGGCGCGCCTGGATGGCCTCGTTGCTGTCGAGCTTCTTGCTCGCCGCGACTTGCTGGTATCTGGCGATGTCCGGGCCGAAATCGTGCGCCTGGGCGCCGGCCATTCCCAGCACCAGCGCGGCTGCAATAACAGCGATTCGAATGCTCATGTCAGTTTCCTCTTGGTGGGTTGAACGCATTTGCAGTCTAAGATCGACTCGATAAGATATTGGATAGATTTATTTTCATTCAATAAGAGAAAGTTATATGCGTGTGAATGAAATCGAGACCTTCCGGGCCATCATGTCGAGCGGCTCGGCGCGCAAGGCTGCCGGCCTGCTGGGCGTGACGCAACCTGCGATCAGCCAATCGCTCAAGCGCCTGGAAGCCGAGGCCGGCTTCGCCCTCTTTCAGCGCTTGCGCGGCCGGCTGCACCCCACCCCCGAAGCGAAGGCCTTGCTGGTGGAGGTGGAGCGCGTATTCGTTGGCCTGGGAGCGATTGAACATCGTGTCAAGAGCCTCAGGGAATTCGGGGTCGACCAATTGCAGGTGGCCTGCTATCCCGCGTTCGGACTTGGTTTCATGCCGCGATGCCTGAAGCAACTGATGGCCTCTGCCGCGAAGGGTCCCCGGCCCCATGTATCCCTGCAGATCCTCAGCTCGAAAGAAGTGAAAGACCGGGTCGTATCCGGGTTGGCCGACTTCGGACTGATGGCCGATGAGGTGTCCGTGGACGGCCTAGAGCCGACGACATTCGCGACATTTCCCGGCGTGGTCGTGATGAAAAAAGGGCACCCGCTCGCCAGGCACAGGCAGATCCGGCCGGAACAGCTTGCCGAGTTGCCTTTCCTGGCATTGAATCCCGAAGATTCATCGAGGCGGAGGTTGGACGCGAAGCTCGCCGAGCATGGTGTCACCCTGTCGGTGTCTGTTCACACGCCCTATGCGGTCAGCGTGTGCGAGATGGCGCTGCACGGTCTCGGCGTGGGCGTCGTCAATCCGATCACGGCTCTGGATTACGCCGACCGCGGCCTGGTGGTGCGCAAGTTGAGCGTGGATGTGATGTTCTCATGCCTTTTGGCGATCCCGGCGGGCCAGGTTTTGTCAGGCACCGCGAAAAGATTCCTGTCGCTCATGCGGGCTCAACTGAAGGCCGACGAGCAAAAACTGCAGGAGTATTTGAAGGCGGCTTGATCAACGTTCGAGCAGGGGGCGGCGGTTTGACGCCACGCCCTTGGCTTGGGCGCATCGGATCAAATGGGTTGATGCCCAGGCCCGCCGCGGACCGTCACCGACTCACGGCAATCCGGGTCGCCTTATTGGCTTGGCTGAATTTCCGTGACCACAATAGCGCCGCCACTGGATTCGGCTTTGAACCGGATCTTGTCGCCCGTTTTGACGGTGTCCAGCATGGCGGCATCCTTGACCTGAAACACCATGGTCATACCCGGCATTTCCAGGTTTTTGATCTCGCCGTGCTTGATGGTGATCTTCTTGGCTTCTTTATCGACTTTGCGGATCTCGCCATCGGCCATCTCGGCTGACGGTTTTGTTGCCTCTTGTTTTGCATCACCCATCGGCATGGCGCCGCTGCCGGGCTTCATGGTCGATTGCGCGTGTGCCGCGCCGGCGAACAGGGTAGCGAGAATCAGAAGGGTTTTGAAAGATTTCATGGTCAGTTCCTTTCAGGAAGCAATGGAAGATTTCGAGGAATAAGACTGAAAAATGCTGGTGCTGCCGTCGGCCTTGACCAGCAGCACGTCGTAGGCGTCCTTGCGCTTTCCGTAAATGGGGCCGTCCATGCCCGGTGAGCCCACGGGCATGCCGGGCACCGCCAGGCCAATCGCTTTCGGGCGCTCCGCCAACAGCCGCTGAATGTCACGGGCAGGCACATGGCCTTCAAGGGCATAGCCGCCGACCTGCCCGGTATGGCATGAACCCAGCTTGGCAGGAATGCCGAGCCGAGCCCTTGCCGCCGTATTGCCGCTGTCGTGGACCCGCACATCAAAGCCGCTGTCCTCCAGGTGTTTCACCCAGTCTTTGCAGCAGCCGCACTCGGGGTCTTTCCAGACTTCGACCAAGGGACGGGCTTTGGCGGACACCGCGCCACCCAGACCGAACTGGGCGCCGGCCATGATCGAAAGCGCTTTGAGAAACGAGCGTTTTTGCATAGGGTCCTCCGTCGGGATTCAGGGGTTATTTGGAAGCCACCACCGTGACTTTGCCCATCATCCCGGCCTGGTAGTGGCCGGCGATCAGGCAGGCGTAATCAAATGTGCCTGGCTTGTTAAAGGTCCAGATGATTTCGCCGGTCTTGCCGGGGCCGACGTGGGCCATGTAAGGCTCCTCGTGCTCCATGCCGGGAAACTTCATCATCAGCGCGGCATGGTCGTCCAGGTCCTTCTTGGTGCCTAACACCATTTCGTGCATGGTTTTCCCGCCATTCTTGATGACAAATTTGATCGTCTCGCCTTGCTTGACTTCCAGTTTGTCGGGATCGAAGCGCATGTTGTCGGTCATGGTGAAAGTCACTGTCCGAGTCACGGTTTTGGCATCGCCGGCAATGCCCCATGCCTTTTGTTCCTTTTTAACGGGGCCTGCCTTTTTGGCGTGGTCTTCGTCGCCGTGCGCCATGGCGAACGTGCTTGTGCCGGCGATCAGAACGGCGAGGATTGCGGTGTTGATTTTCTTCATGGGATTCCTTGGGTTAGCGTTGATGAGAAGGTGAAGGTGAAGGGGAAGAGTCAGCGGGCGCGGTGTACCCGCGCAGCTGGGCATAACGACTGACTTGCTCCGAAGTCAGGAATTCGGTTTGTTGCAAATGGGTTCCCAAGTGGGAGGCGCGCAGCGCCGCCTGCAGTTGCCCAATCCGCTGGGTATGGCCTGCCAACGTTGCCGCATCGATCCGGCGCGCCGCAAACGCTGCATCCAGTTCGCGCTCAGCCTGCACCAGCTGCTCACCCAGTGCCCGGGCTTCGGCTTTGTGGCGCGCGAGCTGCGCTTCGGTGTGCTGCTTTTGTTGAGCGCTCAGTTCGAGTGGCTGTGCCAGCTCCAGGGTGTGCATAGGCCCCGGATAGCCGTTGAGTTCCGCAGCTTTGGCCAGCTCCATGCCCTTTCCGGCCAGCAGGTCCTGCGTCTGTGCGGCGGAGAGTGCCTTGATTTCGCGGGCCTGCTGTCCGGCATAAGGACTGGCCGCCGGTAACGGCGAGGACATCGTTCCTGAGCCGTGCTGATGCTGCTGGGCCATCGCGGCCGAGCCGGCAAGCCACAGAATGCAGGGAAGGGAGAACTTGAGAGCAATTATGTGTTTCATGAGTTTTCCTTGGGTAGGGAGTCAGTGCTTCATGTTGCCCATGGGCTTGCGCACCTGGACTTCCACTTCCTTGGCGGGCATGTTCTGGACCGGCATGGACTTGCCGCCCTCCGAGGCAAAGCGCGCGGGATTGGGCAGGGAACCCGTCCATTCATAAGCCACCTCACCGGCGGGGTGCTTGTACCAGCCCGGATCCTTGTAATCGCCGGCCTTCTGGTCCTTGCGCACCTTGACCACCGAGAACATGCCGCCCATCTCGACCGAGCCGAAAGGTCCGGTGCCGGTCATCATGGGCGCGGTGTTGTCGGGCAGGGGCATTTCCATCTCGGCCATGTCGGCCATGCCGCGTTCGCCCATCACCATGTAGTCCGGGATGACGTTGGTGATCTCGCGCGCGACCTTGCGGTGATCCACACCAATCATGGTCGGCACGTCGTGACCCATGGCATTCATGGTGTGGTGGCTCTTGTGGCAATGGAAAGCCCAGTCGCCTTCCTCGTCAGCCAGGAACTCGATCTGCCGCATCTGGCCCACGGCGACATCGGTCGTGACCTCGTACCAGCGCGTGGATTTGGGCGTTGGCCCGCCGTCGGTGCCGGTCACCAGGAACTCGTGCCCGTGCAGGTGAATCGGGTGGTTGGTCATCGTCAGGTTGCCGATGCGTATGCGCACCTTGTCATTCTTGCGAACGACAAGAGGATCGATTCCTGGGAACACGCGGCTGTTCCAGCTCCACAGGTTGAAGTCCAGCATGGTCATGATCTTGGGGGTATAGGCCCCCGGATCAATGTCATAGGCATTGAGCAGGAACACAAAATCGCGGTTCACCTCGTCGATCAGCGGGTGCTTGGCCTTGGGATGGGTGATCCAGAAACCCATCATCCCCATGGCCATCTGCGTCATCTCGTCGGCATGCGGGTGGTACATGAAGGTGCCGGGGCGTTTGGCCACAAACTCGTAGACAAAGGTCTTGCCCACGGGAATGGCCGGCTGGGTCAAGCCCGAGACGCCATCCATGCCGTTGGGCAGCCGTTGGCCGTGCCAGTGCACGCTGGTGTGCTCCGGCAGTTTGTTGGTGACAAAGATGCGCACCCGGTCGCCTTCGACCACCTCAATGGTGGGCCCGGGCGACTGGCCGTTGTAACCCCACAGGTGCGCCTTGAAGCCGGGCGCCATCTCTCGCACGACCGGCTCCGCCACCAGGTGGAACTCCTTGACGCCGTTGTTCATGCGCCAGGGAAGCGTCCAGCCATTGAGGGTCACCACCGGGTTATAAGGGCGCCCGGTGTTGGGCACCAGGGGCGCCATGGTGTCGGGCTTGGTCTGCAGCACCGGTTCGGGCAGCGCCGCCATGGCGACCCTGCTGACCGCCGCGGCGGCAACCGCGGTGGTCAGCGCGCCGGCGCCGGTCAGGAAATTTCTTCTGTTTGTCATTTGGGTTTCCGTAAATTGTTGGGGCCAGGCTTAGTGGCCACCTTCGGCGCCAGCACCGGCAGCGCCTGACACGGACATCGCGCCCATGGCAGTCGGTTTGCCGATCATCGAAGCAGCCAGCGCGGCGTCGGCCAGCCAAAACTGCTGGTAGGCGTTGATGGCGGCCGTGACGCTGGAGATCTGCTCACGGGTATCGGCCAGAAGCTCGAAGACACCGATCAGCATCCCGTTGTAGCGAAGCACGTTCTCTTCGGCCATCGTCTTGCGCAGCGGAACGACCTCGTCGCGGTAATGCCTGGCGACGTCATAGGCCGTGCGATAGGCCGAATAGCTTTCGCGCAGCTGGGACGAGGCGCCGCGCACCGTGCTTTCGTACCGGTTGGCCGCGGCCAGGGACTGCGCGTTCATCGCGTCGCGCCGCGCCGATCCCCAGTCGAAGATCGGCAGGCGGATGCCCAGCTCGTAACCCCTGCGGGACTTCCTGGTTCCCTCCGCATCGTCGAAGACGGTGTCGCGGCGGATGCCGAGTTCCACATCCACCAGGCTGGTGAGCAGGTTCAGGCCTTGCGAGCGCCCGGCCACGTCGAGCTGATGGCGCGCCATCTGGACGTCAATGCGCTGCTCGGTCGCATTGGCGCTCACCGAAGCAGGCTGGCGAGGCTCTTTGGGCAGGTCGGGCAAGCGTTCGGGCAGCTTCAACCGGTCGGCCTGGGCATCCGTCAGGCCCAATTGCCGGATCAACTCTTCCCGCGCGGCCGTCGTGGCGTGCTGGGCGGATGCCAGCTGCGCTGCCGAGTCGGCGTAAAAGCTCTGCTGGCGAGCCCGCTGCAGCTTGTTGAAGTTCCCCACCTGCTGCATGCGCCTGGCGAGTTCTGCGCCTGCTTGGGCGGCCGTGTTGACCTGTTCCGCGTACTGCAGGCTTTGCTGCGCAGCAACGGCCCGCACCCAGGCCTGGCGAACCTGCGTCACCTGTTCGACCACGCTGGCACCGAGCTGCACCTTGGCCTGGGCGACCTGCCCGCGCGCGATCGACACGCGCTGGGGCAAGGTCAACAAGTCCAGCAAGCCAAATGACAGCAGACGGCCAAGCTCCAGCTCCGGGCCCATGCGGGTGCGCTCAAAGGTAAACAGCGGATTGGCGATACGGCCGTTTTGGCTTGCCGTGGCCATATCGGACCAGCTTTGGGCCAACAGGGATTGCACCGCAGGGCTGTTGGCCAGCGCCAGCTGGACGGCGTCGTCCATGCTCAGCGGCTTGGTCAGCAGTTCATCCGTGAGCTTGCTGCGCGCCTGGCGCTGCTGATCGGTACGGCTGAGTTCAAGCTTACCCTGGCTAAAGCTGTTGGTGCCGCCGTTGGTGTCCTCAAGGGTCTGGTCAAAGTTGACAGAGGCGCAACCGGCCAGCACAAGGGTCGCTGTGGCGAGCGCACCAAGTTTAAAAATGGTGTTCATGGTGCCTCTGTCAGGGTTTGGCCGGCACGTTGCGCGCATCGCCCGACGGCGTTGCTTCAGGCGCCTGCGCTTGCCTGGCTTCTTTGGCGTACACACGCCAGCCGCCAATTCGGGCGGCGGCGGCGTTGGCTTCCTTCCAGTTGACCGTGGCTTCCTCGGTATAAGGCTTGTAGCCGTCCATGGCCGAGCGGAACGCCGGGGGCGGACTTGCCTGGGGAGCGGGCGCCGGGGTGGCCGGCGCAGGGCTTTGCGCGGCCGACAGACCGGGCAATGCGGATATCAGAACCAGCCCGTAGGCCAGCAGGGGTTTAAACATGGGATTCCTCGCGGTTTCATGGAACGGCGACAGCAAAGGCATCCCCCTCAAGGGAGATCAGCTTTGATGGCGAACGATGAAAAGCACCCGCGCTACGGACCAGGAAGGTCCGCAGCCAGCCGGGTGCGTCAGGCGCGAGGTGGTTTCTCGGGCAGGGCGGAGGGAACGCTGTGGATCAGGGCCGAAGGCTCGACATATGCAGCGTTGGGAGCGGAATGAATTGCCACTGTCTGAGGGGCGGCGGTCATGCCGACAAGGTTGCAGCAAGAGGCGCACACGCCGCATTTGTGGGCAGCGTCGGGCAACTGGTTTTGCACGTCCAGGGCCCGTTCGGAATCGGCGGCCTGCGTTGCCTCTGCATGCATTGCGTGCTGGTGACCATCATTGGAGGCATCCGCATGATGGTGGTGAGCTTCCGGATCGCTTGGCGCCTGCAGAATCATATGGTCGGCGCTCTTGCCGCAATATTGCATGGATGCCGAGGCAAAGCCCTGCATGGGCAAAGCCAGCATCATGAGCCAGAGCAGGAAGGTGCAAAAACGCGACATAGGGTCTTGATTCTATAGATTCATTTTGGTTCCGCGTGAGCGCGCGATAGCGAGCATGCCGTGGGGATGCTTCGCGAAAGTGGAGGATACACGCGACGGCAAACTATGGCACAGCGACACCATTCAAGCACTTTAAACCTTACCCCTATGGCAAGGTCAAGCGTCTTCGCCGAAGCTCTTGTAAGAATTTGAAGCGCAGTACAACATCACACGGGCGGCCACGCTGCCCACCGCACTGCAGCCGGGTGATACGGCCCTCGCTGGAACTTCCCCGCATACCTCTGGTCACATCTGTCCATTAAACTCAGCCCATGGCCCGAAACCGTCGTCACCGCCTGATCACAGTGCTCTTCGCACTGGCCAGCCTGCTGTTCATGCAGCTGGCGGTGGCTGGCTATGTGTGCCCCGGTTCCGGACCCAAAATCGCTGAAGCGGCCGCGATGGCCGAAGCCGGAATGCCTTGTGCCGAATCCATGCCGCTCAGCATGGACGACCAGCAGCCCAACCTGTGCCATGCGCACTGCCAGGCCGGCCAGCAGTCCGCCGACAAGCACGAACTCAGCTCCCCTGTCTCTCTTGGCGCCTTGCCCGCCAATTTCAGTTTGCAGGTCGCCCTCCCGGTATTTTCTGAAGCGCCGCTGCAGGCGCCTCATTTGCAGCGCACCACCGCACCCCCTGTCTCCATCCGGAACTGCTGCTTCCGCCTCTGACCTTCCAGACCGCCTAGCTCCTGTCTGATGCGTTCCCCGTGCATCGATAGGTCCTTATCCGTGCTCTGGAGGTTTTATGTTGATTCCCTTTCCGATTTATCGGACTGCCGCTGCCGCCATGGTGGTCGCCATGGCGTCCGCGTCGTGGGCCGCCGACCCTTTGACCCTGATCGAGGCGCAGCGCATCGCCGTCGGCCGGTCCCAGCAATTGGTGGCCCAAGGCGCGCTGACTGTAGCGGCTCGCGAGCAGGCCATCGTGGCCGGCCAGCTCCCCGACCCGGTGCTCAAATTCGGCATCGACAACCTGCCGGCCGACGGCGCAGACCGCGGCAGCCTGACACGCGACTTCATGACCATGCGCCGCATCGGGGTCATGCAGGAAATCACCCGCTCCGAGAAACGCCAGCTGCGCTCGGAACGCTTTGAACGCGATGCACAGCGGATGCAGGCGCAGCGCCAGCTGACGCAGGCGAACTTGCGGCGCGACACGGCACTGGCCTGGCTGGACCGCTATTACACCCAGGCCATGCGCGAACTGGTGCAGCAACAGATCGCAGAAACCCGGTTGCAGGTGCAAGCGGCCGACATCGCCTTTCGAAATGGGCGGGGCAGCCAGGCGGATGTGCTTGCCGCCCGCAGCGCGGTGATCCAGCTGGAGGACAGGCTTAGCCAGATCGACCGCCAGTCACGCAGCGCCGCCCTGATGCTGGCCCGCTGGGTGGGGACGCCGGATGCGCAGCGGCCCCTCGCGGGTTCGCCGCCCTGGCAAACCACTCCGCTGCAGAGTGAGGTTTCAAGCGAACACCTCAAGCAGCATCCTGATTTACTCGCCATAAGCGCAGAGGTCGATGCCGTGGAGACCGATGCCCGGTTGGCCCAAGCGAACAAACAAGCCGACTGGAGCGTCGAAGCCAGCTACGCCCAGCGCGGCCCGGCTTATTCCAACATGATCTCCATTGGCATTTCCATCCCATTGCAATGGGACCAGAAGAACCGCCAGAACCGCGAGCTGGCCGCCAAGCTGGCCATGGTGGACGAAGCCAAGGCTCGTTACGAGGACATGCTGCGCAGCCATGAGGCCGAGGTGCGTGGCTGGCTCAACGACTGGCAAACCGGCAAGGACAGGCTGGCCCGATACCGGAATGAGCTGATCCCCACGGCGCGCCAGCGCACCGAGGCCGCCCTGACCAGCTACCGCACAGGCAAGAGCGACCTCGGCGGCGCGCTGGCCGCACGCCGCGATGAAATCGACACCCGTATGCAGGCCCTGACGCTGGAAATGGAAACGGCGCGATCCTGGGCCCAGCTCAACTTCCTCGTCCCCGAACACAGCATGCCGGCACAGGCCAAGGAACAGCCATGAACAAGAAATACCTCATTGCCGGGCTGGTCGCTGCCGGCGTTCTCAGCGCTGCGGGCTATGGCCTGTACGCCCTGGGCATGAAAAACGGCAGCAACATGGCGGCAGTCGCCCCACCCCGTGAAGCGCCACCGGCTCCAGCAGCTTCGCCCGCAGGTGGCCCCCAAAGCATCGCCGAAGGCGAAGAAGCCACCCGCCGCCACATCAGCGCGGGCCTCAAGGCGGGTGACACCGATCCGGTCACCGGCCGCAAGATCCTGTACTACCAGGATCCCATGGTGCCGGGCAACAAGTTCGACAAACCCGCCAAGTCACCGTTCATGGACATGATGCTGGTGCCGGTCTATGCCGACAGCGACTCCGACCAGGGCAAAGTCACCGTCAGCCCGCGGATTCAGCAGAACCTCGGGCTGCGCACCGCCGCCGTCACCGAAGGCACGTTGTCGCCTCAGGTCTCCGCGGCCGGCAACATTGCCTTCAACGAACGCGACCAGGCCATCGTGCAGGCCCGGGCGACCGGCTATGTTGAGCGTCTTCATGTACGCGCCACGCTGGATGCAGTGGCCAAGGGCCAGCCTTTGGTGGACCTGTATGTCCCGGACTGGGTGGCGGCTCAGGAAGAGTTTTTGTCCCTCAAACGCATGCAGGGCAATGACCTCGGTTCGCTGGTCGACGGCGCGCGCCAGCGCATGCGTCAGGTGGGCATGAATGACGAACAAATCCGCCTGGTAGAGGCCAGCGGCAGGGCGCAGGCCCGCACCACGATCACGGCGCCATTGGGCGGCGTGGTGGTGGAGCTGCTGGCACGCGAGGGTATGACGGTGTCGGCGGGGATGACCCTGTTCCGCATCAATGGACTCTCCACGGTCTGGGCCAACGCCGAGGTACCCGAGAGCCAAGCGGCGCTGTTGCGCCCAGGCACCAAGGTGCAAGCCCGCAGCCCGGCTGTGCCCGGCACGACTTTCGAGGGCAAGGTGCAAGCCATCCTGCCGGACGTCAACGCGGCAACGCGCACGCTCAAGGCTCGGCTGGAATTGGCCAACCCGGGCTCACGCCTGGTGCCCGGCATGTTCGTGACCATGCAGTTCATGGACATGCGGGCCGAGAAGGCTTTGCTGGTCCCCACCGAGGCCGTGATCCAGACCGGCAAACGCACGGTCGTGATGCTGGCCGAGGAGAACGGTCGCTTCCAGCCCGTAGCGGTCGAAGCCGGCATTGAAAGCGGCGGCCAGACGGAAATCAAACGCGGCCTGCAGGCGGGCCAGCGTGTGGTGGTGTCCTCCCAGTTCCTGATCGACTCGGAAGCCAGTCTCAAGGGTGTGGAGGCCCGGCTCAACAGCGAGGCCGCCCCGCCACTGGCGCGGCACCCCGGTGAAGCGCAGGTGATCGCCATCGACAAGGACAGCGCCGTGCTGGCCCATGGCCCCTTGCCCACCGCCGGTATGGGCGCCATGACCATGGAGTTCAAGGCGCCGGCCGGTGGCATGCCGCGCAATGTGGCCAAGGGAGACAGGGTGCGGTTCGAGTTTGTGATGCCCAAAGACGGTGAACCGACCTTGACCTCCATCACGCCGGTCGCACCTGCTTCGGCGCAGCAACCCGAAAAACCGTCGTCGGGAGCCACGCGATGATGGCCCGCCTGATTCGCTGGTCCATAGGCAACCGCTTGCTGGTGCTGCTGGCCACGCTGATGATCGTGGCCTGGGGTGTGTATTCGGTGATGCGGACGCCGCTGGATGCCTTGCCCGACCTGTCGGATGTGCAGGTCATCATCCGCACCACCTATCCCGGCCAGGCGCCCCGCATTGTGGAGAACCAGGTCACCTACCCATTGACCACCACCATGCTGTCGGTGCCGGGGGCCAAGACGGTGCGCGGCTATTCGTTTTTTGGTGATTCCTACGTCTATGTGCTGTTTGAGGACGGCACCGACCTGTATTGGGCTCGCTCCCGCGTGCTGGAGTACCTGAACCAGGTCCAGTCGCGCCTGCCGGCGGCAGCCAAGGCCTCGTTGGGACCGGACGCCACCGGTGTGGGGTGGATTTACCAGTACGCCCTGATGGACCGCAGCGGCACCCAGGACGCCGGGCAATTGCGCGCCCTGCAGGACTGGTTTCTCAAGTACGAACTCAAGACCGTGCCCAATGTGGCCGAGGTCGCCTCGGTTGGCGGCATGGTGCGCCAATACCAGATCGTGCTGGACCCGGACAAACTGGCCTCCTATGCGATTGCGCATACCAAGGTGGTCGAAGCCATCCAGAAGGCCAACCAGGAAGCCGGTGGCTCGGTGCTTGAGCTTGGGGAGGCCGAGTACATGGTGCGGGCCTCGGGTTATTTGCAAAGCCTGGAAGACTTCCGCGCCGTTCCGCTCGTGACCTCGGCGGCCGGCATTCCGGTGCGCCTGGGCGATGTGGCGCGCATCCAGGTCGGCCCGGAGATGCGCCGCGGCATTGGCGAACTGGACGGCGAAGGTGAAGCCACCGGCGGCGTGATCATCATGCGCTCCGGCAAGAATGCGCTGGAGACGATTGCTGCCGTCAAGGCGAAGCTACAGACCCTGCAGGCCAGCCTGCCTAAAGGGGTTGAAATCGTTCCGACCTACGACCGCTCGGGCCTGATCGAGCGCGCCGTGGACAACCTCACGCACAAGCTGCTGGAAGAATTCCTGGTGGTGGCCGTGGTGTGCTTCATCTTCCTGTTCCACCTGCGCTCGGCTTTCGTGGCCATCATCTCGCTGCCGCTGGGCATCCTGGCCGCCTTCATCGTGATGCACTATCAGGGCGTTAACGCCAACATCATGTCGCTGGGCGGTATCGCGATTGCCATCGGCGCCATGGTGGACGCCGCCGTGGTGATGATCGAGAACGCCCACAAGCACCTGGAGCATTGGGGGCACAACCATCCAGGCGAGACGCTGGAGGGCGAGGCGCGCTGGCGAGTGATTGGCGATGCGGCGGCTGAAGTCGGACCGGCGCTGTTCTTCTCGCTGCTGATCATCACCTTGTCGTTTATCCCGGTGTTCACCCTGGAAGCCCAGGAAGGACGCCTGTTCTCGCCGCTGGCATTTACCAAGACCTACGCCATGGCGGCAGCGGCCGGGCTGTCGGTGACCTTGATTCCGGTACTGATGGGTTACCTGATTCGCGGCCGGATTCCCGATGAGAAGTCCAACCCGCTGAACCGTATGCTGATCGCCCTTTACCGGCCGATGCTGGAGGTGGTACTGCGCGCGCCAAGGCTCACCTTGCTGGTCGCCGGTATCGTCCTGGCCATCAGCCTCTGGCCGCTGCAACATATCGGCGGTGAGTTCATGCCGCGGCTGGACGAAGGTGACTTGCTCTACATGCCGTCCGCGCTGCCGGGCCTGTCGGCGGGCAAGGCCAGCGAGCTGCTGCAGCAGACCGATCGGTTGATCAAGACCGTGCCCGAAGTCGCCAGCGTGTACGGCAAGGCCGGCCGCGCCGAGACCGCGACCGACCCGGCGCCCATGGAGATGTTTGAAACCACCATCCAGTTCAAGCCGCGTGAGCAATGGCGCGCCGGCATGACCCAGGACAAGCTGGTCGAGGAGTTGGACCGCATCGTCAAGGTGCCCGGCCTGTCCAATATCTGGGTGCCGCCGATTCGCAACCGCATCGACATGCTGGCCACCGGCATCAAGAGCCCGGTGGGCGTCAAGGTGGCGGGGACCGACCTGGTCACGATAGACCGGTTGACCGGCGAGATCGAGCGGGCGCTCAAAGACGTTCCCGGGGTGACAAGTGCCCTGGCCGAGCGCCTGACCGGCGGGCGCTACATAGACGTCAATATCAAGCGCGATGCGGCATCGCGCTTTGGCCTCAACATTGCCGACGTGCAATCGGTCATCAGTTCAGCCGTGGGCGGCGAAAACATCGGCGAGACGGTTGAAGGCCTGCAGCGCTTTCCGATCAACATGCGCTACCCCCGGGAAATCCGGGATTCGCTGGAAAAGCTGCGCAGCCTGCCCTTTGTGACGGAACGCGGCCAGCGCCTGCTGCTCTCGGACGTGGCCGATATCCGCATCACTGATGGCCCGCCCATGCTGCGCAGCGAAAACGCCCGCCTGTCAGGCTGGGTCTATGTGGACATCCGCGGGCGCGACCTGCGCTCGGCCGTGCAGGACATGCAGAAAGCGGTCGCGGAAAAGGTCAAGCTGCCACCCGGCTATTCCGTTTCCTGGTCCGGCCAGTTCGAGTTCCTGGAACGCGCCACGGCCAGGCTCAAGGTGGTGGTGCCGTTCACGTTGCTGATCATCTTTGTGCTGCTCTACTTGACCTTCAAGCGCTTTGACGAGGCCTTGCTGATCATGGCCACGCTGCCGTGTGCCCTGGTGGGTGGCATCTGGCTGCTGTACCTGCTGGGCTACAACCTGTCGGTGGCGGGCGCTGTCGGGTTTATCGCCCTGGCCGGGGTTTCCGCCGAGTTCGGCGTGATCATGCTGCTGTACCTGAAGACCGCCTGGGATGAGCGGCTTGCCCAGGGCAAGACCACGGCGGCCGACCTGCTCGATGCGATCCAGGAAGGTGCGGTGCTGCGCGTGCGGCCCAAGGCGATGACGGTGGCGGTCATTCTGGCCGGCCTGTTTCCCATCATGTGGGGAACGGGAACCGGCTCCGAGGTCATGCAGCGCATTGCCGCGCCCATGGTCGGCGGGATGATCACCGCCCCCTTGCTGTCCATGTTTGTCATTCCAGCCGTGTATCTGCTCATGCGGAGGCCTGGCGAGCACCGGGTCGCCGGCAAGCTGCTGAATTCCATCGAAATCTGACCCAGGTATGGAGTGAACCCCTAGGACTGGACCACGGGGCCCACTCTCATTTGTGTTCGACGTACTTTATTCATGGCAACCAGCGCACTGCGGCGCTTGGTGGACGCTTATTTTTGAAGGTTGCCGTTGGAATTCACGATGGAGAGATCTACCCCACCCCAACCGGTCCGCTGGTTGGCGGTGTAGTTGACAAAGACACCTCCAAGGTTGTATTCGCCCAGGTTGGACAAGGCTTGCAGCACGCCGGCGCGGGTCGGCGTCTTGCCCGCACGCCGGACGGCTTCCACGGCAATCTTGGCGCCCATATAGCCTTCGAGGCTTGAGAAAGACAGGGCCTCGCCCGGCGCGTACTTTTTCATGTCAGCTTGATATTCGGTGATGACCGGCTTGGAAGGAACAAAGGGGAAAGGCACCGCCTGGCTCAACACGATGCCGCGTGCCTTGTCCTTGCCGACGGCATTGACCAGGCCGTCGTGCAGCAGCACCGACAGGCCGTAGATCTGCACCGCCCCCCCGGGGACGTCGCGGACAGCCTTGACGAATTCAAACGCAGGCTTTCCCGCAGCCAGCAAAATAATGCCCTTGGGGCGGGTCTCCGTGATGGCGGCGGCGGCCGCGCGAACACTCGCATCCAGCTTGTCGGGTGAGGCGTCAAGCACCTGCTGCGTCACGATTTTGACGCCCTGTGGCCCGCTGAGCTGGGTCGTCAACTGCGCCAGGGGTGGGCCGAAGGCGACGCTCATATTGACGATGGCCAGCGAGTCCTTGCCCCAGGTCTTGGCTTCCTTGAGCAGGCTGCCCACTTCATCCGCGTAGCCGCTGCGCAGGGGAAACACATTGCTGGCGGAAACCACATTTTTATCGCCCTGCAGCGGCGCGATCAGCGCGATGCCGCTCTTGCCAGGCAAGTCCTGTTTGGCGATTTCGGCAAGACCAGCGCTGTTCAGAAAGCCCAACAGCCCCACCACCGCCGGATCGCCGATGAGTTGCTGGGTCAGCTCAAGCATCTTTGGGGCCTGCAGGCTGTCATCCAGCGTGACCAGCTTGAGCTTGTTGCCCTGCAGGGTGCTGCCCGCATTGACTTTGTCGAAATAGGCCTGGATACCCGCCGCCATGCCTTTGGCGTTCGCGGCCGATGTCGGATTGGTCTGTGATGCGACCTGGCCGAAGACAAGCTCGATGGCGTGGCTGGACATCGGCACGGCCAGGATCACAAGCGCGGCCATGGTGGCCTTGAGGTGGGTGCAATTGAGAGCCATGTTGTCTCCTTTAGTACTTTGGCCAGTACATCACCAAAGCAAAGTAGTTCAAATGGGTTAAACCCCGAGATGTCGTACTACGCTGGCTGAACGCAACCCTCAAGCAATAAGTTCGGTCACCGAACTTGTTGTGACGGTGATTCAGACCCCCAGGTATTGGTGAACGATTTCTGGTTGCCCGCGCAATTCATTCGAGCTACCTTGCCAGACCACACGGCCTTTTTCAATCACAAAGTGCCGGTCGGCCTGGCCCATGAGCGCTTTCACGTTTTTATCGATGACGATCTGCGACAAGCCCTCCTTCTTGAGGTCTGCAAGGGCACGCCAGATTTCGTTTCGAATCACGGGGGCCAGGCCCTCTGTGGCTTCGTCGAGCACCAGCAGCCGCGGGTTGGTCATCAGCGCGCGGCCTATGGCCAGCATCTGCTGCTCGCCCCCCGACAGCTGTGATCCCAGGTTAGCGCGGCGCTCTTTCAGCCGTGGAAAAAAGGCATAGACACGGCGCAGGTCCCAGGGCTTTCCATGGCTTGTTTTGTCGTCCCGGGCGGTCGCCACCAGGTTTTCCTCGACCGTCAGATTGGGAAATACCTGCCGGCCTTCAGGCACCAGCGCCAGGCCCTGGCGCGCGATGCGGTGCGAGGGTAGATGGTCTACACGGGCACCGGCCACCGACACGCTACCGGAGGCTACGGGCAGCATGCCGAACAAACATTTGACGGTGGTGGAGCGGCCCATGCCGTTGCGCCCCAGCAGTGTAACCACCTCACCCGGGCCGACGTCAAACGAGATGTCAAACAGCGCCTGTGCGTGGCCGTAGGAAGCCTGCAGGCCTTGGACGGATAAAAATGGCGTCATGATTTTTTCCCTATCCGCTTCATGCTTCAGCTTCTTCACCGAGGTAGACCGCCCGCACTTCCGGGTGATTGCGGATTTCCTCAGGCGTTCCGGTGAACAAGATCTTGCCGTAGACCAGCACGCTGATGCGGTCTGCCAGCGCAAACACCGCATCCATGTCGTGTTCGACCAGCAGGATGGTGTAGAGCCGTTTCAGGCTTTTCAGCAGCGAGATGACGGCGGCGGATTCCTGAACACTCATGCCGGCCATGGGTTCGTCCAGCAGCAGGAACTTCGGCCCGGCGGCCAGGCTCATGGCCAGCTCCAGCTGCCTGCGCTCGCCATACCCCAGGTCGGCCGCCGCAACATGGAGGCGATGCGCGAGGCCGGTGGCTGCTAGCGCTTCTTCGGCGAATTTGCGTGCTTTTTTGTCCGCCAGCATCGGCGTCCAGAACTTGAAGGCATGCTGGCGTGAACCAAGCGCCGCGAACGTGGCGTTCTCCAGCACGCTGAAGTCCTCAAAGATCGAGGTGATCTGGTACGAGCGCAACAAACCACGCCTGGCACGCTCATGAATCGGCATGGCGGACACATCCGCGCCCTTGAACCAGACGCGGCCGCTGTTCGGCGCCAGCTCGCCTGACAGCTGGTTGATCAGCGTGGTCTTGCCTGCGCCGTTGGGACCGATGATGGCGTGCAGTTCTCCCTCGCCGATGTCGAGCGACACCGCGTCAGTGACCAGCAGCGCGCCGTAACGTTTGGTGAGCGATTCAGTGCGAAGTACGCTGGCCATTACAGGGCTCCTTGCGCGGCATCCGTCGCCGCAACGGCCGATGGAGTGGATTTGGGAGCCCTCTTTTCCCGGGAATCAAAGCGCTGCAGCAGCCCGATGATCCCGCGGTTTCCAAGGAGCGTGACAATGACGATGAAGGGGCCGAAGACGACCATCCAGTGTTCGGTAAACCCTTTCAGGATTTCTTCCAGGCCGAGAAAAACCAGTGCGCCCATCAGGGGGCCGAACACCGTGCCCAGGCCGCCGATCACCACAATGACGATCAGCTCGCCCGAGACCGACCAGGCCAGCGTGCTGGGCGAGGCGAAGGCATTGAGGTTGGCCAGCAGCAGGCCGGCCACACCGCACAACATGCCCGACATCACATAGGCCAGCAACTGGTAGCGCAGCACCGGGATGCCGGCGGCATTGACGCGGCGTGCATTCTGTTTGGCCCCCCGGATCACCATGCCGAAGGGCGCGACGCGCAGCCTGGCCAGCCACCAGATCGACAGGACCAGGACCACGAAGGCCAGGGCGTAGACGCTGGTCGCGGACGCCAGGTCGAGCGGGCCGAAACGGCTGGGCTGGGCGATGGACATACCGTCATCGCCGCCGTAGTTCTTCAAGCTCACGAACAGGAAGTAGCCCATCTGGGCGAAGGCCAGCGTGATCATGATGAAGGCGATGCCGCTGGTGCGCAAGCTGATGGCGCCCGTGACCAGCGCGACCAGGCCGCACACGCCCAGGCACAGCGCGAGGTGCACCCAGCCGTTGCCGATGCCATGAAAAGAGGCCAGGCCGGCGGCATACCCTCCGAGCCCGAGAAACAGCGAATGGCCGAAGCTCACCAGTCCGCCGTAACCCAGCGCCATGTTCAGCGCGCAGGCGGCAATCGCGTAGATGATGATGCGCGCGAAGAAGGCAACATAAAACGGCTGGCCGGTGGCCTGCGCGACGAAGGGCACGGTCGCCAGCAACAGCAGGACCAGCAAGGGAACCCAGGCGCTGGGGCGTGAAAGCAGTTGGGTCATGGTTTTCACCTGTTGGCTGGAAAGAGGCCTTGCGGGCGCCAGGCCAGAACCACCGCCATCAGCAGGTAGACCAGCATGGAGGCCAGCGCCGGGCCGGCCGCGTCGGCGAGCGAGCGCTCGGTGACCTGCCGCAGCATGAAGGGCAAAAATGCGCGGCCCAGGGTGTCGACGATGCCGACAATCAGCGCAGCATAAAAAGCACCTGTGACCGAGCCGATGCCGCCAATCACGATGACCACCAGTGTCGTGATGAGCACTGATTCGCCCATGCCGGACTGCACCGACAGGATGGGCCCGGCCATCGCGCCGGCAAGGCCTGCAAGCATGGCACCGACCGCAAACAGCATGGCATTGAGCAGGCGGATATTGACGCCGAGCGCGGCGACCATCGCGGGGTTCACCGCGCCGGCCCGGATCAGCATGCCCACGCGGGTCTTGTTGATCAGCAGCCAGGAACCCAGCGCAACCACCAGTCCGACGACGATGATGGCGAAGCGGTAGGCCGGGTAGCTGAAGCCGGCGATGGGGATGGCGCCGCCCAGAAACTCCGGCACTTGCAAAAATACCGGCTGTGGGCCCCAAATGATGCGCACCAGTTCATTGAAGAACAAGACCAGGCCGAAGGTGGCCAGTACGTGGTCAAGATGGTCGCGCCGGTAGAGGCGCGCGACCGCGACGAACTCCAGCGCCAGGCCCAGCAGCAGCGAGCCCAGCATCGCCGCCAGCAAAGCCAGCCCGAAGGAGCCGGTGTACTGGAAGGCCGTGGCCGCGAAGTACGCGCCCATCATGTAGAGCGAGCCGTGCGCCAGGTTGACGAAGCTCATGATGCCGAAGACCAGCGTCAGGCCTGCCGCCAGCAAAAACAACAGGACGCCGTACTGCAGGCCGTTGAGCAGCTGCGCGAAAACAATCGTGCCGTTCATGTCACTTCAGCGCACACTGCGCATGGTAGGCATCGGACTGCTTGGGCAAGGGGGTTGCGATGAGCTTTCCGACGACATTGCCGCCGCTCTTGACGGCTTCGAACGCGTAGTAGTTCTGCACCGGCAGGTTGTTGTTGTTGAACGCGAATGTGCCGCGCACCGACTTGAACTCGCTGCCGGCGGCCTTGACCGCCACGGCGAGTGCCTTGGCATCGCCGGCCTTGGCCTTGCCCAGGGCGATATTCAGGATGTTGGCCGCGTCGTAGGCCGTTGCCGCGTACGCGCTGGGCGTGCGTTTGTATTTGCGTTCGAAGTCGGCAACGAACTTTTTGTTCTCCGGCGTGTCAAGCGCCGCGTCCCACATCGCGCCGCTGATGCTGCCAACGGCCGCGTCGCGCAGGCCCGGCAGGGTTGTGCCATCGACGGTGAAGACGGAATACAGCGGCACTTTGGCCATCAGGCCGGCCTGGCTCATCTGCTTGATGAAGTTGACGCCCATGCCGCCCGGGTAGAACACAAACACCGCATCGGGTGCGGCAGCCTGCAGCTGCGCCAGTTCGGCGGAATAGTCAGGCTGGTTCACCTGCGTGTAGACCTCGTCCACGACCTGGCCCTTGAAGTAGCGCTTGAAGCCGGCCAGCATGTCTTTGCCGGCCTGGTAGTTGGGCGCCATCAGGTAGACCTTTTTCAGGCCCTTGTCCTGGGCCAGCTTGCCCATGGCTTCGGCCGCGCCGTCGTTCTGCCACGCGGCGGAAAACACATTGGCCTTGCAACCCGCGCCGGCCAGCGGCGACGGGCCGGCATTCGTGGCGATGGCCACGGTGCCCGACTCGACGATGCGCGGCAGGCTGGCCATCAGCACATTGGAAAAGCTCAGGCCCACGATGGCATCGACCCTGTCCTTGTCGATGAATTTGCGCACGATCTGGCTGCCGATCTCAGGCTTGAGCTGGTCGTCCTCCTTCAGCACCGTGGCGGCCTGGCCGCCGAGCTTGCCGCCCAGTTGCTCGACTGCCAGCATGAAGCCGTCGACCTGGTCCTGGCCGACGATGGCCTGCGGGCCGGACAAGGGCGCCATCAAGCCGATGGTGGCGGCGGTGCTGAACTGGCTGGCACCGGCCAATACGAGCCCGGCCGCGGCGGTCAGTGCATTGCGGCGAAAAGGCGTTTTGGATAGGGTGTTCATCGTGTGTTGTCTCCTGTTTATGGGTGATGGAAGGGGTAAGGGCGGCAAGGCCGCTGGTTCAGTCGGACATTTGCACGAAGACGCGCCCGCCCTCGATGCGCACGGGGTAGCTGCGAACATCCTGCGTGATCGGCGCGCAGGTGCCGCGGCCATTGCGCACGTCGAACTTTCCCTGGTGCAGCGGGCATTCAATTTCATAGCCGTCCAGAAAACCGTCGCACAGGCGGGCATGGCCGTGGGTACAGATGTTGTCGGTGGCGAAAATGCTGCCCTCGACCTTGTAGAGGGCGATGTCGCGGCCGCCGACCTGCAGGCCGATCACGTCGTCTTCGGGAACGCCGGCTTCTTCGGTGGCGTCCAGCCAGTTGGAGTTGCTCATGATTTAGATGGGGTAAATGATGGAATTGGGGATCATTTCGCTGTCGTAGACGCACAGCCGCGAAGCGAACTTCAGGCCTTGGGGGGTGCGCACGATCACGTCGATGTAGCGGCCGACGTTGAAGACCGTCGACTCCTGCGACAACTTGGTGCGAAAGACCGCGTAGTTGGCCTCCGACTCAAAGCGATCGCTGCCGGCCGCGCGAATCAGCGGCGCACCGACGACGTGGCGCTGGTAGTAGGGGTCATGGAACAAGGTCTCGCGGATGCCATAGACACGGTCTTTGAGCATGCCCTTGCTTTCAAAAAGCAGGGTTGCCAGCGGAAAACCGCGTTCATGGTTTTCCCGCGGGACCAGCTTGTAGAGGCAGTCCTCGGTGAAGAACTCAGGCCACAAATCCCAGTCGCCCGAATCGACCGCCTGGGCGTAGTCGGCATACAGCTGCGCGATTTGCAGATAATCTTCGAAATTGAGGCTAAGAGCGGAACTCATGCATCGGCCTCCATCACTTCGCGCCAGTATTGGTACATGCCGCGTATCAATGTTTCCGTGACCATGTGGTCGGTGTCCTCGACGGTGCGCCCGCCGAGTTCGGCCAGGGTGCGGTGGCAAGGCTTCTGCTCGAAACCCTGCTGCGAGAACTCAATCACCTCGCCATCGTCAGCCGACACAAAGCCGGCCGGGCCGAACAGATTGGCCTGGCGCAGCCGGCGCTGCGTCATCTCTTGTGTGTCGTCCTCAAAGCCAAAGTGCGTCCAGACGAAATCGAAGGAACCATGGCCGTCGGGCTGGATGTGGCGCGTCGATACGCTGTTGACCTGCTGCTGCAGGATGACGCTGGGAAACAGGGTCATCATCACCGCGGTCGGGCCGCCCCACCAGGGCTCGGGCACGATGTCCAGAAAGCGCGGATCGTTGAGTTCCATGCTCTCTTTGAAGCTGGACACCTGGGTGACCTGGTCGGCCTTGCCGGATTGCCCGCGCGTGGAGATCATCGCGGCATGGCGGTGGCGTGCATCCATTTTGAGTTCGGACTTGTTGTCCGCGCGCCAGAGGCCGAAGGTGACAAACCAGGTGTGCAGCAGGCCGGGGTGGTAGGGGTCCTTGATGTTTTCCTGCATCAGCTTCCAGTTGCCCGGGATGCGCTGACGGTTGTAGCCCAGGATCTTCAGCTTTCGGCCGTCAAAGAGACGATCGAAATAGCTGAGGATCACCGGTCCAAGGAAGTCTTCGAGCGATTCGATGCCGTGGTCGAAGCTGGCAAACACCACGCCGCCGCGCGTGGCGACCTTCAGCTTGTTGAGGCCGTGGTCGGTGGTCTTGAAGTCTGCCGGCATACCTCCGTTGACCTTGCCGTCCTGCTTCACGCCGCGCCGGAACGGCACGCCCTGCAGGTCGCCCTTCAAGGTGTAGCTCCACTGGTGATATGGGCAGACAAACTCTTTTTTGTTGCCATGGCGCTCGCGGCAGAACTGCATGCCGCGGTGGGCGCAAACGTTTTCGACAACACTGACGCCGCCGTCGGTGTCGCGCACCATGATCACCGAGCGTTCCCCGATCACCGTGCGCTTGAAGTCGCCGGCGTTGGGGATCTCGGCGTCAAGGCCCACGTAGTTCCAGTGTTTGTTGTAGAAAAAGCGTTCAAGCTCTTTCCTGTGCTGCTCCGGGTCGGTGTATGCCATGAAGGGAATCCGGCTTGTGCCTTCGGATTCCCAATGGATCTTGACGGGAAAGGTGCCGGTGGATCCGGTCGTTGTTGGGGTGGTCGATGCGCTCATCGCTGTCTCCTTTTGCTTCGGTTAATCAGCGCCTGTGCTTCAGGCCGCCACCGTGACGGTGATACCCGCCAGGCCCGCGATATCGCCTTGCATGACGTCGCCCGCCAGCACGGCGTTCACGCCTTCGGGCGTCCCGGTCATGATGATGTCGCCGGGCTCCAGCGTTTCATATTCGGAAAGGTAGGCGATGCATTCCGGGACCGACCAGATCAGCTTGGCGATGTCTGACGATTGGCGGGCCCCGCCGTTGACGGTGACGCTGATGGCGCCTTGCGCGACATGGCCGCTGTCGGCCACGCGGGACAGCGCGCCGACGGGGGCCGACAGCGAGAAGGACTTGCCGAATTCCCACGGGCGGCCCTTGTCGCGCGCGTCGAGCTGCAGGTCGCGGCGTGTCATGTCCAGCCCCACGCCGTAGCCGTAGACATGGTCCAGCGCATCCGCCGCGGCGATGTCGCGGCCGCCCTTGCCGATAGCAACGACGAGTTCGATTTCATGGTGGAAGTTGTTCGTCTTCGGCGGATAAGGAATGCTGACCGGCGACGATGCATCGACGGCCGCGTTGGCCGGTTTCATGAAAAAGAACGGCGGATCGCGATCCGGGTCCTTGCCCATCTCGCGCGCATGCGCGGCGTAGTTGCGGCCCACGCAAAAGATCCGGTTGACGGGAAAGCGTTCGCGGATGCCTGTGACGGCGAGCGTGGGAATGGCAGCGGGTTCGATGGCGTAGCTCATGTGACGGTGTTCCGTTGAAAAGTTGAAAGTTTTTTCAGGCGCGGTGTTCGCGCCACAGGCCGAGTGCCTGCTGCACCGGGCGGTCTGAATAGCTGAAGAGCACGGTATCGGGACCGGCGTGGAATTGGTGGCTGTGCCAGGACGGCACCACCATCACGTCGTTTTCATCGAGGCGGACGGTCTTGCCTTCAATGCTCGCTTCGGCGTGGCCGCTGAGGCACACGTACACCGTGCCATCGGTGCAGCGGTAGGGCCGTGTCTCAAAGCCTGCTGGAAGCAGCTGGGAGAACGCCGCCATCGTCGGCATGGGCGAGCGGCCGGTGGCCGGGTTCACGTAACGCTGCTTGTGGCCGAAGTGCGCGTCGGGTTCGCTGCCAGCGGCGATGGCTTTCAACGACGCGAGCGTGCGCTCCCAGGGATAGACAAACACTTTGGTCGGCTCGGCGGGCTGCTGGTAAAAATCGACCGGCACCATATTGGCGCCGTAGCGCGCCAGCGCGTCGCCTTCCGGCCGGACGACGGCCTGGTAGGTGCTGTCGCTTTTCTCGGCAAATCCCGCATCAAGGAAGCGCACGATGGGAATGTCCAGTCCGTCGAGCCACACCACCGGCTGGTCACCCGGGTTGCCGTGGTCGTGCCAGGTCCAGGCCGGTGTGATGATGAAGTCGCCGCGGCGCATGGTCGTGCGTTCGCCATCGACCGCCGTGTAGGCACCTTCACCGTCCAGCACCAGCCGCAGCGCGGACTGGGTGTGGCGGTGCGCCGGCGCCACTTCGCCCGGCATGATGAGCTGCAGGCCGGCATACAGCGACTGTGTGATGCAGGATTGGCCGCGCAGCCCGGGGTTTTCCAGAATCAGCACGCGGCGTTCCGCCTCAGCCGCGCTGATCAGCGTGCCCGCTTCCATGACCCGTTGGCGCACGTCGGCGTATTTCCACAGATGCGCGACCGCCGGCGACTTCGGTGAGTGCGGCACCAGCGCGCCCAGCACTTCCCATAAGGGTGTCATGTTGTCGACGCCGATGCGGTCGTAATAGGCTTTGCGGCTCAGCTGGGAATCAAGGTCGGTATTTCTGCTGTTCATGGGGGTTCCTGTTTGATCGGTCTGATCGGTCTGATCGCTCAAGTGCCGCTGGCATAAAACGCGTCGGCATAGATTTGTTCGGGCAGCACGCCCATCTGGCGCACCAGCAGGCTGGCGGCCTCCACCATGGGGGGCGCACCGCAGAGATAGGTACGGAAGCCCTCAAGGCCCGGCCAGTCCTGGGCAATGGCTTCGGTCACCAGGCCGGTGCGGCAGCCAGGCGCCTGGCCGGATGCCAGCACGACGTGTACCTTCAGTTGCGGATGCAGGTGCTCAAGCTCTGCCAGCCACTCGCGGCCATAGATGTCGCGTTCGGAGCGAACGCCGAAATACAGGTGGATGCTGTTGCGCATGCCTTCGGCAATGACGCCGCGGATGATGGACAGAATCGGCGCCAGGCCTGTGCCGCCGGCCACGCAGAGCATCGGCCCTTCATGCTTGCGACGCAGGTAGGCCGAACCCAGCGGACCGCTGACGCGCACTGCGTCGCCGACCTTCAGCGTATTGGCGATGTAGCCCGTAACGCGGCCCGCGGCGACCAGGCGCACGTGGAACTCCAGCTCGCCGTCGGCACACAAGCCCGCCATGGAATAAGGCCGGATGTGCTCGGGCGTGAATTGAAGCTGGGCGTACTGTCCCGGTGAAAACTCGATGGGCTTGGCCGGTTTCAGCCGCAGGCGTTTGATGTCGTGGGTCTGGTCCTCCACCGCAACGACGGTGGCCTTGACGATTTTTGCCGTATGGACAACGACCTCGTCGGGCTCGGGGATCTCGACAATGCAGGATTCCGTCAGAAAGGTCTGGCAGGCCAATACGTACTGGTCGCCAGCCGCCACCGGCCGCTGCGCTTCCCCGCCCGAGGCGAGCACTTGCCCTTCGACGAGCTTGCAACGGCAGGTGCCGCAACGCCCGGCCAGGCAGCTGTAGGACACCGGCACGTCGTTGGCGCGCAAGGCGTCGAGCAAGTTCACCCCTGCGCTAACGCTCAGCGTACGCTGGAGAGGGCGGACAAAAATTTCCATCGTGTTGATCTGGTGTGTCTCGTGGGCAGCGGCAATCAGGGGCATCCGCTGCAATGGGGTCATGATCAAAGACCCACCAAAATCAGTCAATACAATGGCGTTAATGTTCTATATCATTTAAATCAATATTCAATACCACGAGGGGCCGCAGATGGAACTCAAGGACATTGACCTGAACCTGCTGGTGATCTTTAACCAGCTGCTGACCGAAAGAAAAGTCTCCAAGGTGGCGGAGAACCTCGGCCTGGGACAGCCCGCCGTCAGCAACGCCCTGGCGCGGCTGCGCAAGCTGTTTGGCGATGAACTTTTTCTGCGCACGTCGAGCGGCATGCAGCCCACGCCCTTTGCGGACCAATTGGCCGAATCGATAGGTTATGCGCTGGGCATGATCCACGGCGCGATCAACGCCAAGAATTCATTCGACCCCGCCAGCAGCAAACGCAGCTTCACCGTCGGAATGACCGACATCGGCGAAATCTACTTCCTGCCGCTCTTGATGGAAAAGATCCAGAAAGTGGCGCCCGGGGTTTCCATCAGCACGGTGCGCAATACCGCCGTCAACCTGAAAGATGCCATGGAGGCAGGCCACGTCGATCTGGCCATCGGGCTGTTACCCCAATTGAAGGCCGGGTTCTTCCAGCAGCGTCTGTTCTCTCAACAATACGTTTGTGTGTTTCGCAAAAACCATCCACTGGACAAGCGAAAGATTTCCCCAGCGGATTTTTTTGCCAGCGATCACGTCGTGATTGCATCCGCGGGAACCGGACACGGGAAGGTCGACGAAATTCTGGACAGCGGCTCGCAAAAAAGACGCATACGCCTCACGGTTCCCCATTTCGTCGCGATTGGCCATATTCTTCAATCCACCGACATGGCGGCCACGGTTCCCGAGCGCCTGGCGGAAAAAATGGCAACGCCATTCAATCTCAGATACGTCAACCACCCCGTCAAGTTGCCACAAATCGCCATCAATCTTTTTTGGCACGCCAAGTACCACAAGGACCCGGCAAATCAGTGGCTCAGATCGCTTGTCTTCGAGACGCATTCGGACCGTTGATCCGCCGGCCCCGGCTTGCCTGGCCGGCAGTGAAAGCGCGTGGCCGCCGAGGATGCGGTTTCCGGCGAGTTCAGAAGGAAAACCAGCCGCGACAGGCCGGGATTTACCGGCCCTGATACGCCTTCGGTGGACCAGGTTGCGCAAGTGCCTGAATGGAGCGCTGCCACCAACCCACGTCGTGCCAGGCGTTCAACTTGTAGCCGACCTTTCGGTAGATCCCAAGCGGCTCAAACCCCATCGATTCGTGGAGCGCCACACTCGCAGCGTTCGGAAGGGCGATACCGGCAAAGGCTTGTGCGTAACCCAATGTCTTCAGCTCCTCCAGCAGCGATTTGTAAAGCTGTTTACCAATGCCTTGGCCGCGGGCGTCACTGCGCACATAGGCTGTCACGTCCACGGACCACTGATAGGCGGCCCGTTCGCGATGCTTGCTGGCATAGACGTAGCCGCTGACCTGGCCTGAAGCATCAAGACTCACCAGCCAGGGAAAGCGCTGCAGCGTGGTCGCTATGCGCGTCCCCATTTCATCAACCGTTGGCGGCTCCAGTTCGAACGAAATGGCTGTCTCGCGCACGATAGGGGCGTAGATCGCGGCAATGGCGGGGGCGTCATCTGTCGTAGCGGTACGGATATTCATGGTGAAGCGCGTGGGTAAAGGCGTTGCCGAAGTTTTCCCGTCTGGTATTTTGGCAGGAGCGGCAGCGTTCCAAATGCACAGGCCCCAAGGGCTGCGGAGATCCACAAGGCGCCCATTTTCCAGTGGACGAGGAAAACGGCAAAAACCCACCGACGTTCGGCGCAATGAGTCGACTGGCCGCATTCGCTGCGAAACGGCTACCAAGTCGCAGATGCTCGACCTAACGAAGCCCTGCTGCATTGGCTCGTGCCAATGGCTTCACGTGAGCCCGCAAGTGACTACAGATCTTGTTCAGATCGCTTTCAGGGTCACGGTTACCACGCGACAAGACCAGATCGGTTTGCACCACCATGTCCTCAAAGCGCGGGTTAGAGGCAAGGTACGCCAGAATCAGCCTGGAGTAGCCGGTGTCTCCGTCGTATCGGCACTGCGTTACCTCTCCCATCGCGTTGTAACGAGGCCGGCTGTCGTTGACCAGCGCCTCCAGCGCCACGATGTCGTGGAGCCGGCCGAGCCAGGCCGGGAACTCGCTCTGGAGTTGCGATAGGCATGCGGCCACTTTGGCTGGTGTTGCCAGTGTGCCAAGCGCATTCAAAGCGTCGGACAACTGGAGTACCGCCGTCTCCGTTGCGTGCAGGTCCGACGCCTGGTGCATGAATCCGTGCACATAGTTGTTGCAAACTTCGACGCGCGCGTCGAAGTGCATGGCACCTATCTCCGGCGTCGTCGAGTGGCGAAGGTACACCTTGATCCGGTCTGCCGCAGTGGTCTTGACGAAAAGGTACGGGCGACTGGCGTCTTGAACATACCCTCCGGCTTCCAGCATATCCGCCGCCATGCGAACGATTTCGTTAAGCGTCGCATCGATATCCGCGAACTTCCGGTCGAGCCTTGTAAAGAGAAGCTCGTTTCGTTCACCGTGCCGAAACCCGCACACCTCTGCAGCGAGGGCGGCAGGAACGCTGAAGACGGCATCGTGGCCGTGCTCTGAACGCGCCTTAAGCGCCGCATGCCGCAAAGACGTCACAGCTTTCGGCGGAACGCCTTCGATACTGAGGTGATCGGCCCCCTCTGCCAAAACATGGGAGACCGTCCAGACCCGCGCTCCGTCGCGGCAAAGAAACGCCATCGAGGCATTGGTGTTGTCATCTTCGGTGCATCCGACGACGATGCAATTCAGAGAGAGGACTTTCATCAAGAGCGGATCGATCATCGGATGAAAGAACTCGTTGAACACGATGACGTACGAGCCATTCGCCAAGCGTGCGCCCGACATGGGCACAGTACCTGCCTGCACGCTCTGTGCGCTGTCTGTCAAACCAAGCTCGGAAAGAACGTCTGCGCCGGCCTTTGCTGCCACGCTGATCCAAGAAAATCGATAGCCCATTGCCACCTCCCGGCACCGCTGTTAGATGTGAGGCATTAGAGCACGATGCTTACGAATAATGAGATCCGCGGCGCAGGCCACCGGGTGGGCCGAGTAGGTGTAGCCGTGCGGGAATTCGAGCATGTAGTCGGGTCCGCCGGCCGCCATGAAGGTGTCGTAGATCTCCTGCTTCGCCACCACGGCGCCCAGCGGCTGGACGCCATTGGTGACCTGCTTGGCCAGGTCCTGCTTTATTCGGGACCGATAGCGGGATAGTCGATATAGCCTTCCGCGCCACCGGCATAGAACAGCTGCGGCCGGACTTCGTTCAACGGTGCACCGGTTTTCAGCCGCGCGACCAGGTCCGGATTGGCCAGCGCCATCGCACCCAGGGACTCCATGTCGGCAAGGCTTGCGGCGACGTCCGAACCGACCTGCTCACGCTTGCGGCCTGGGCGGTTCACGATCAGCGCCCCGCCGAAGCCCTTGCGGATGTCCGCCAGGAGGGCGTCGTTGCCCGCATGGAGGACGTGCAGGTAAGCGATGCCCATTTTGTCGAACTCCGCCGCGAGGTAGCGGTAAAGATCATCATTGTCCCGCCCCTCGGCGATACCGCCCGCGGGGAATCCCGGCGATACGCGGATGGCGGTCTTCTCGGGGCCGATGGCATCAGCGATCGCGCGTGCCACTTCGATGGCAAAGCGCGCGCGGTTTTCCATGGAACCGCCGTACTCATCGGAGCGCTGATTCGCATTGGGAGCGAGGAACTGATGTACCAGATAGCCGTTCGCGCCATGTATTTCCACGCCGTCCGCGCCCGCTTCGACGGCACGCGCGGCGGCATGCGCGAAGTCGGCCACGGTTTGCCTGACTTCGGCGGTCGTCAGTTCGCGCGGTTCGGGAATGGCCTGCATGCCCTTGATCGTGAACATGTCGACGCCGGGCGCGATGGCCGATGGCGCGACGGCTTGCCGATGGTGCGGCGTATTCTCGGGATGCGAGATACGTCCCACGTGCATCAGCTGCACGAACAGGCGACCGCCGGCGGCGTGGACGGCATTCGTTACCTTGTGCCAGCCGGCGACATGCGCGTCGGTGTAGATGCCGGGCGTGGCGAGATAGCCCTGCCCGTCGTCGGAGGGCTGTGTGCCTTCGGTGATCAGCAGGCCCATGGTCGCGCGCTGGGCGTAATACTCGGGCGCCAGATCGCTGGGCGTTCCGTCGGGCTTCGCCCGGCTGCGGGTCATAGGCGCCATGGCAAGCCGATGCGGCAGTTGCAGCTTGCCGACCTTGATGGGGGACCAGACATCATTCATTTCATATCTCCTGGGATACATGGGTTAAAAAAAGGGGATGCCCGTTTTCGAAACGGAGCGTTGGGAAGCAATTCGCGGGGGGGGGTCGGCGTCGGCGTTGGAGGCCTTTTGAAGCGTCGGTTCAGTCGGCAAACCTCACCACGGTCTTGCCGCGTTGTGGATGCGTCCGGTTGCGTTCAATCGCCGCGGGCAGCTCGTCCAGGCGCACGACGGCGCTGACCTCGGACTGCAAGCGGCCGTGCACCACGTCATCGGCGATGGCTTGCAAGCGCGTGGCATCCGGCGTGTTCTGGAACCAGAGGCCGCGGCGACCCACCGGCGTGTTTGCCGCAATGTCGGGTGATGCGGTACTGACGATGGTGCCGTTTTCGGCAAGCACGGCCCATGAGCGGCTCAGCACGTCGCCGCCGGCGTAGTCGAGCACGAGGTCGATGTCGCTCACGAGGTTTTCAAACTGTTCCTTGTCGTAGGCGATGACATGGTCCGCGCCCAGACCGCGGACATAGCCGCTGTGGCTGTCCCGGGCGGTGGCATACACCACGGCGCCTGCCTGGTGCGCATACTGCACCGAGAACCCGCCCAGGCCGCCGGCCGCGCCCTGGATGAGGATGCGCTGCCCGGGGCGGATTTCGCCGGCAAGGTGCAGGCTTTTCCATGCAGCCACCGAAGCCAGGGGCAAGGCGGCGGCTTGCACGAAGTCCAGTGCGTCGGGCACCGGGCTCAAATTGGCCTCGTTCACCGCGACCAGGTCGGCGTAGGCGCCCAGGCCTCCGAGCGGGCCCATGACGCGATCGCCTGCGCGCAGCCGGGTAACGCCCGCGCCCACCGCTTCAACGACGCCAGCGAGTTCTATGCCCAGGATGGTCGGCAATTGCAGCGGGAAAGCGTCGCGGACATAACCCTCGCGCAGCTTCCAGTCGAGCCCATTGACGCCGGCGGCGTGGACGCGGACCAGCACCTGGCCCGCCCCCGCTACCGGCGGCGCGACCGATGAGACCCTGAGAGAACCGGGGCCGCCGTATTCCGTCAGTACCAATGCACGAATGCTATTCATAAGAAACACCTTGAGGTTTTGTTGCGTAGGACTCGACAATAGGGTGTTTCACATTGGATTCAAAGACTCTAAAATTGAGATTACTCGTATCAATATTGAGACACCATGGATTTAAATGCCCTTGGAGACTTTCAACTGGTCGCCACCCACGGCGGTTTTGGAAAGGCCAGCCGCGCCAGCGGCCGGTCCAAGGCCACCTTGTCACGGCGTGTCGCCGATCTTGAGGAGGCGTTGGGTATCCGGCTGATCGAGCGAGGCACCCAGCGCCTGGAGTTGACGGAAGCCGGCCAGCTGTTGCTGCGCAGAACGGAAGGACCGATGCACGAGGTTGCCGACGCGGTCACGGCGGCGCGAGACAGCCTTGCAGCGCCGCGAGGCCGTCTGCGTGTCGCGGCACCGCTGCTGTTTTCGCAAGTGGCGCTCGGGCGGATTGCGGCGCGGTTCCTGGCGAGCTACCCGGAAGTGCAGATCGAAGCCGTGGCGGAGGATAGGCTCGTCAATCTCGTCGACGAACATTTTGACGTGGCCATCCGCATCAACCCCTCCAGGGATAGCGCCCTGGTCGGCAGGTGTTTTGCCAAAGACCGGATGGTGCTTGCCGCCGCGCCCTCCGTTCAGATGCCGACGGGACGTAAAGACACGCCTTTTCGCGTTCCGGCAGTCGTGACGCCAAGCTATCGCGACGGCGATGTCTGGTCCGTCAACAATGGTCAATTCACCATCGAGCCGCAAGCTGTTCTGCGCCTGTCTTCGCTTCTGATGGTCCGCGACGCCATCGCCGGCGGCGCAGGGGCGGCCATGATGCCGCAATCCATCATCGGGGACTTGCTTGAAAAGGGCGCACTCGTGTCATGGGGCATTGCCGGCGGCGAAGTGGAGCTTTGGGTTCTGCACACCTCTCGTCGTTTGCAGAGTCCCAAAGTTCGGGCCTTCGTGGAATTCATGTGCAGCCAATACCCCAGTGGCTCGTTTGTCGTTCAAACCTGACTCTGCCTCCCACGGCCTCCAGCCCGAGGGATTCATCCCGGAATTGGTTCCGGGTCAGCTTGCCAGCGCGAGGCTCGCCACCTGGACAAACCAGCTGATACCCAGCGGCAGCACCTCGTCGTTAAAGTCATAGCTGGGGTGGTGCAATGACGGGCTGTCTTCGCGCCGCGGGCCCGCGCCCTGGCCCAGCCAGAGGTAGGCGCCGGGCCTGGCCTGGAGCATGAAGGCAAAGTCCTCGGAGGTGAAGGCCGCCGAGGGCGCCATCGAGGCCTTCAGTCCCGCGGCTTCGGCGGCGCGCAAGGCCAGCGCCGCTTCCTGCGGTGTATTCACGGTGGCGGGGTAGTAGCGCACATACTCCACCTCGATCGCAGTGCCGCTGGCCTGGGCCACGCCTTGCGCGATCTGCCGTATGGCCGCTTCTAGGGTGTCCTGCACGTCCGCATCAAAACTGCGCACCGTGCCCGTGAGCTCGACCGCCGAGGGCAGCACGTTGTGCGACTGGCCGCCGCTGATGCGTGTGACCGAGAGCACCGCGTTTTCGGTGGGCGGAATCCGGCGTGAGGTGATGGTGTGCAGCTGCGAGACCAGCTCGCTCGCGGCGAGCACCGCATCGGGCGTGCGGTGCGGCTGGGCCGCATGGCCGCCCCGGCCGCGGACCACGATGTCGAAGCGATCCGCCGCCGCCATGATGGCGCCCGGCCGCGTTTGGGCCGTGCCGGCGGGCAGCTCCGGCCAGTTGTGCAAGGCGTAAACCGCGTCGCAGGGGAAGCGCTTGAAGAGCCCTTCCTGGACCATCACGCGTGCGCCGCCCCGGCCTTCCTCGGCCGGCTGGAAGATGAAGTTGACGGTTCCGTTGAAGCGGCGCGTGCGCGCCAGGTGGCGTGCCGCGCCCAGCAGCATGGCGGTGTGCCCGTCGTGCCCGCAGCCGTGGTGGACGCCGGGGAAACGGCTGACATGGGGCCTTTCGCCTTGCTCGAGGATGGGCAGCGCATCCATGTCGGCGCGCAGGCCCACGCTGCGCCCCGCGGTGCCGGCGCGCAGCACGCCGACGACACCGGTGCCGCCTAGGCCTTCATGCACTTCCAGCCCCAGCTCGCGCAGGGCCGCGGCGACGATGCCGGCGGTGCGGTGTTCCTTGAAGGCCAGTTCCGGATGCGCGTGCAGGTCGCGCCGCAGCGCGACCAGCTCGGGCAGCAGGTCCGCGATCTCCCCGGTCATTGGAAGGCCTGGCGCGCCGCCCGCGGCTGGCTGGCGGCCGTGAGGTACTGCCCGGGCGTCATGCCGAACACGGTCTTGAAATGCCGCGAGAGATGGCTCTGGTCGTAAAAGCCCGCCTCGCTGGCCGCACTGGCGACCGGCATGCCCTGCCGCATCAGGGCTTGCGCGCGCGCCAGGCGCAGCCGGCAGATGTAGCGGTGCGGGGACACACCCACCTGCTGGCGGAATACGGTGGCGAAGCGCCATATGCTGAGCCCGGCGAGATCGGCCAGCTCCGTCAGCGACAGCGCCTGGTTGAGGTTCTCGTTGATGTGCCGCTGCACACGCTGTATCGCTGCGGCCGAGCGGGCAGGCGCCGGGATGCGGGAAGGAGGGTTCATGCTGCAAGCGTAGGCCGGACCCGCCGGAGATGGCACCGGAAACGGGCGCCGGCGCAGCAGCAAATGTCGAATCAGGTCGGGCTGCAGCAAAAGCTGCGGCCCTGCGGCCGCTCAGCGCGCTCAGGCGTGCGGCTGCATGAGCTGCTCGATGGGGTAGTAGTTCTTGACGAAGGGCGTCTTGATCACGATGTAGCTGAAGTACTTTTCGATGCCGATGTTGGCCTCCAGCAAGCCCTCGACGATCTCCTGGTAGTGGTTCACGCCGCGTGTGACGAACTTCAGCAGGTAGTCGTAGCCGCCGCTGACCAGGTGGCATTCCACGATTTCGTCGATGGGGCGTATGCTCATCTCGAACTTGACGAAGTCCTCGCGCTTGTGGTCCTGCAGCGTGACTTCGGTGAACACCAGCAGCGTGTCGCCCAGTTTCTCGAGCCGGATCTGCGCGCCGTAGCCGGCGATGTAGCCGGCTTGCTCCAGCCGCTTCACGCGCACCAGGCAGGGGCTGGGCGACAGGCCGACGGCGTCGGCGATTTCGACGTTCGAGGCCCGCCCGTTCTTTTGCAGATGGCACAGGATGCGCAGGTCAAGGCGGTCGAGTTTTGGGTTGCCGGTGGAGGTGTTCATCGTTACCCCATTTAAGCAAGTTCCACGCCCAAGTCAATCAGGTCAAGCCAGTGCGCGCCGCACCTCGGGCTGCTCGAGCACGGTGTCCAGCGTGCGGTTCAGGCGCTCGAACATCTGCTCGAATTCCGAGGGCGTGAAGCACAGGGCCGGCGCAAAACCCAGGATGCTGTCGCCGAAAGCGCGGAAGATCAGGCCGTTCTCGTAAGCCGCTTTGGCGATGCGCTCGGGCAGTTGCAGCGCGGGGTCGAAGCCGGCCTTGGTGTATTTGTCGCTGACCAGTTCGAGCGCGCCCAGCAGCCCGCGCGAGCGCGCGTCGCCCACCAGGGGATGGCGCAGCATGGACCGCAAGCCGGCCTCGAAGTGGGGCGCGACGCGTTGGCCGTTGGCGAGGATGCCGCCTTCTTCGTAAAGCCGTATGACTTCCAGCGCCACCGCGGCGCTCACCGGGTGCGCGGAATAGGTGGCGCCGTGGCCCACCAGGGCGCCGGCCGGCGTGCCGTCGGCAATGCCCGCGTAGACGCGCCCGGACATGAGCAGCGCGCCCATGGGCGCATAACCGGAAGTCAGCCCCTTGGCGACCGTCATCAGGTCCGGCGACACGCCCTCGGCTTCGCAGGCGAACATCGGTCCGGTGCGGCCGAAGCCGGTGATCACCTCATCGGCCACGAACAGGATGTCCAGCTCGCGGCAGGCCTGGTGCATGGCCTTGAGCCAGCCCGCGGGCGGCACGATCACGCCGCCCGAGCCCTGGATAGGTTCGCAGAAGAAGGCCGCGACGTTTTCCGCGCCCAGCGTGTTCACCTTCTCGCGCAGCGCGGCCACCGAAGCCGCGATCAGCGCCTGCGGGTCTGCGCCCACCGGGCTGCGGTAGGGGTAAGGCGAGGGGATGTAATGCTGCTCGGGGCGCGGCAGGTCGAAGCCGCGGTGGAAGGCCGGCAAGGCCGTCAGGCCCGCGCCGGTGGAGGAGGAGCCGTGGTAGCCGCGTTCCAGCGCGATGAAGTGCTTCTTGCGCGGCCGGCCGGTGGCGTTGTAGTACTGCACGATGAGGCGCACCGCCGCATCGATGGCCTCGGAGCCGCCGAGGGTGAGGTACACATGCTCCAGCCCGGGCGGTGCAATCTCCACCAGCTTGGCGGCCAGGCGTATGGCCGGCTCGCTCGCGTAGCCGAAATAAGCCGTCGCGTAGGGCAGCTCGCGCATCTGGCGCGCGGCGGCTTCCACGACGCTTTCGTGGCCGTAACCGATATTCACGCACCACAGGCCCGCGAAGGCGTCGAGCAGTTCGCGGCCGTCGGCGTCGCGCAGCCAGGCGCCCTTGCCGGAGCGCAGCACCGTGGCGCCGCGCTGTTCATGGCCGCGCCAGTTGGCCACGGGGTGGATCAGGTGCGCCCGGTCGAGCGCCACCAGCGAAGAATCGAGGGAAAGGGTTTTGGTGGACATCATGGGCACAAGCTTAGGCGCGAGTGCGCAGCGGGTGCTGCGGCTTGTCCCCTTGCGCGCGCACGACCATGCTGTTGTTTGCAGGCCTACGGTAGAAGATTCTGCGGACCTGGACGGCCCTAATACCCGCGCGAGCGGTCCACCACGCCCTCAAGGGGCAGGCCGGCCTCGTAGCGCCGCAGGTTGTCCAGCAGCGCCTCGCCCGCGGTTTCCGCCTGGGTCGCGCTGGCAATATGGGGCGTGAGCCAGATGCGCGGATGCTGCCAGAACGGGTGGTCCTGCGCCGGAGGCTCCGGCTCGCAGACGTCCAGCACCGCGGCCGAAAGCCGCCCGTTTTCCAGCGCCGACAGCAGGTCCGCTTCCACCAGGTGGCCGCCGCGCGCGGCATTGACCAGGCAAGCGCCTTCGGGCAGTGCGTCGAACACGCGCCGGCCCAGGATGCCGCGCGTCTCGGGCGTGAGCGGCAGCAGGCATACCAGGATGTCGGTGCGGGCCAGGAACTCGTCCAGTTCCGCCTCGCCGCTGTAGCAGCGCACGCCCGGCTCGCTGCGGCGCGAGCGGTTCCAGCCCGCGCAGTCAAAGCCGAGCAGCCGCAGCTGCGCCAGGGCCGCGCGCCCCAGCATGCCCATGCCCATCACGCCCACGCGCCGCGTGGAGGCCGGCCGCACGGGGTGATCCTGCCATTGGCCGCTGCGTTGCTGATGCAGGTACAGCGGCATCTCCCGGTGCAGCGACAGCACGGCCCAGCTGACGTACTCGCACATGCAGGCCGTCAGGCCCGGCTCCACCATGCGCACGACGGTGAGCTCCGGCGGCAGCACCGAAAAGTCGAACTGGTCCACGCCCGCCCCGACCGAGAACAGGATCTCCAGGCTGGGAAGCGTTTCAGCCAGGCGCGGCGGAGGCTCCCAGGCCGCGAGAAAGCGCACCTGATCCGGGTTCACCACCTCGGGCCAGGTCCAGAAGGGCAGTTGCGGCATCCTGCGCGCGAACTGCTCGGCCCACACCGCCCCGCGCTGGGCGGGGCCCTTATATAAAAAAGCCATCTTTTAGTTTTCCAGGACGCGGCACATCGCCCGCGATGCGTGACGGCCAATGTTTAATGCAAGTGCACGCGCGTAACCGGCTTTGCCGGGCCGCAGGGTGCGCCCCCTGAGGGGGGAGCAGGCTACACGAAGTGAGCCTGAACGGGGGGGAGCCATCGTCAGCCCATAGCCTGACTGACAAGCGCCCAGCCGCCCACGGCCGGCCCGCGCTCCAGCGGCCCGCCGCGCACCATGGTCGTCACCGTGTCCACGCGGGGCAGGCCCTGCGCCTCCAGCCATTCAGGCAGCCCGCTGGCAGCGTCGACGTCGATGCGCAGGAACTTGCCGGCATAGTGGCTGCACCAGTGGCCTATGAGTGCCTGCGCCCCCGCAAGATCGGGTGCCACCACGGGGCCGATGGCGTGGCCGCGCCCGAAGCGCCGCACGACGGAAAATCCGACGGCTTCGCCCCCGCTTGCCAGCACCACCGCCTCGCCGTCGGCCAGCAGTTTGCGTAGCATCGCTTCACGCGGCATGCCGGCGCTTCGCGCATCGAGCGCGGCCAGTGTCTTCGCGTCGTTGCGGCCCAGCGGGCGCAGCCGCATGCCTTGCGGCAGGGCCACCAGCTGGGCCGGGGCCGCCATGCCCTGGTGCTGCCGGACCTCGCCCGTGATCGCAAAGCCCATGCGTTCGTACAAGCCGCGGCCTTCCGGCGTGGCGTGCAGCAGCACGGTGCGCCCGTCCAGCCCTGCCATCACCGCATGCATCAGGTGCTGGCCCACGCGCTGCCCCTGCATGCGCGGCGCCACCACGACCAGGCCCACCGTCGCGTGCTGTTTGCCCCACTGCCAGTGCACCGCCGTGCCCACCAGTTCACCGTCGCGCACCGCGGCCACGCCCTGGCCGTGCGCCACAGCGAACTGCCAGTCTTCCAGCCGATGCGGCCACTGGAACTCGCGCGACAGCGCCTGCGCGGCTTCGAGGTCATCCACCTTCAGGCGCCGGATCGACACCCCGTCGGGCAGGGCGCGGCCCACCGCCGCAAGTGCGGCCTGTGGATCAAATATGTGGTCGGACATAGGGCTTTCCTTCAAAACTTCCACTCGTCAATACATCGATACATCGATCGCGGTTTGGGGGTGATGATGCTTGGCGGGGTGATTTGAGGCTTGTACGATCTTGGCGCCCGCCGCCGCCGCCGGCAGAACGGCACAAAGCGCCTCGTGCCCGCCGCAGTCCGGATGAATACTTTGCGCGTACCGCGCAGAACCGCAACAACTGCGGCGAAGGCTGCCTACGATTGCTTTCTGTATTGAAGCTATTGAAACACCACTTTCATCACGTCACCACGTCACCACACCACCAACGAGGCAAACCATGATCTTCCGGCCCAAATACATCACTTTCGACTGCTACGGCACGCTCACCAACTTCCGCATGGCCGAAGTGGCCTACCAAATCTATGCCGGCCAGCTGCCCCCCGAGCGGCTTAACCAGTTCGTGAAAGACTTCGCCGCCTATCGGCTGGACGAGGTCATGGGCGACTGGAAGCCTTACGACCAGGTGCTCAAATCCGCGATCTCGCGCAGCTGCAAGCGCTACGGCGTGGCCTACCGCGACGAAGACGGCCAGAAGTTCTATGACGCCGTGCCCACCTGGGGCCCGCATGCCGATGTGCCGGAAGCCCTCACGCGCATCGCCCAAAAAATCCCGCTGGTGATCATCTCCAACGCCATGAACGAGCAGATCCATTCCAACGTGCGCAAGCTCGAGGCGCCCTTTCACAAGGTCTACACGGCGCAGGACGCCGGCGCCTACAAGCCGCGCCTGCAGGCCTTTGAGTACCTGCTGGACCAGCTCGGCTGCGCGCCCGAAGACATCCTGCATTGCTCCTCCAGCCCGCGCTATGACCTCATGCCCGCCCACGACCTGGGCATCAAGAACAAGGTGTTCGTCAACCGCAACCACGAACCCCGGGCCAACGAGGCCTACAGCTTCGCGGAGATCCGCGACATCAGCGGCCTGCCGGCGCTGGTTGGTTTGTGATAGTGAAAGGATTCGAACCCATGAGCAACCTGACCTTCTTCAAACTCGGCGATCTCGGCCCCGGCCGCGAAAGCCTCCCCGTGCCTGAGCGCCTGCTCGAGGGCGATCCGCGCTTCACGAACTGGGACGTGGATCAGACCGCCGACGGCAAGCTGCGCACCGGCGTGTGGCAGACCACGCCCGGAACGCTGCGCTCCATCAAGGGCGGCGTCTGGGAGTTCTGCTACATCCTGTCGGGTGTGTCGGAGCTGGTCGAGGACGGCGGCAAGACGTACCGCGTGCAGGCCGGCGACGCCTTCGTGATGAAGCCCGATTGGGTGGGCGTGTGGCGCTGCATCGAGACCACGCGCAAAATCTGGACCATTTACGGTAGCGCATGAAGCTCGAATCCTTCTGGACCGACACCACCGCGCCTTTCGAGGGCCGAAGTGACGAGCTGCCCGCCAAGGCCGACGTGGTTGTGGTGGGCGGCGGCTTCACCGGCCTGTCGGCGGCCCGCAGGCTGGCCATGCGCGGCGCCCGCGTGGTGGTGCTGGAGGCATCGGTGGTGGCCGCTGAGGCCTCGGGCCGCAACGGCGGCCATGTGAACAACGGCCTGGCCGTGGACTACACCACCGTCGCCGCGCGCGTGGGCGTTGAACGCGCCGCCGCCTGGTACCGTGCCTACGACGACGCGGTGGATACGGTGGAGCGCATCGTGCGCGAAGAGGAGATTGCCTGCGATTTTCATCGCCGCGGCAAGCTCAAGATCGCCGGGCGGCCTGCCCACTACGATGCCTTGGTGCGCAGCTTCGAGCGCCTGCGCCGCGAGGCGGATTCCGAGGTCGAACTGGTGCCGCCGCAGCGCATCCGCGAAGAGATCGCTTGCGACCGGTTCGCCGGCGGTCTGCTGTTCAAGAAAAGCGCCCAGATGCACATGGGCCAGTTCGGCCGGGGCCTGGCTGAAGCAGCGGCCCGGCGCGGCGCGCTGATCTACGACCACGCACCGGTGCAAAAGCTGCAGCGCCTGCACGGCCATGCCTACCGCGTGCACACGCCGCGCGGCACCGTGGACGCCGACCAGGTGCTGCTGGCCACCGGCGCCACGCGCCACGGCGCGTTCTCCAGCTTCTCTTACTGGCGGCGCCGCATCGTGCCCATCGGCAGCTTCATCATCGTGACCGAGCAGCTCGATGCCGCCACGGCGAAAGCGCTGCTGCCGCAGCGCCGCACCTACACCACCACCGACACGCTGCACAATTACTTTCGCCTCACGCCCGACAACCGCCTGGTGTTCGGCGGGCGCGCGCGCTTTGCGCTGTCCAGCCCGCGCTCGGACGCCAAGAGTGGCCAGGTGCTGCGCGAGCAGATGGTGGCGATGTTTCCGCAACTGCGCGACGTGCGCATCGCCTACTGCTGGGGCGGCATTGTCGACATGACGCAGGACCGCCTGCCCCATGCCGGCGAAACCGACGGCCTGTATTACTCCATGGGCTACAGCGGCCACGGCACGCAGATGTCGGTGCACATGGGCGAGTGCATGGCCCGCGTGATGGCCGGCGACCTGGCGGCCAACCCCTGGCGCGACAACCCCTGGCCCGCCATCCCGGGCCATTTCGGCACGCCCTGGTTCCTCCCCGCCGTGGGGCTGTACTACACGATCAAAAACAAATTCGCCTGAAGTTAGAGCCCACCCCCGAAGCGCCTTCGGCGCCTCCCCCTCAAGGGGGCGCACCCAGTGGCCCGGCAAAGCCGGTTCCACGGGTGCCCTCGATAACACCCCTGGACTGCGTAAGCCGTGGGCGCTTCGCACCACGAGCCACTAAAAAGAGACATGTATGAACGACAACAACCTACTCATTCCAGGCCGGCGCGACGTGCTGGCCATGCTGATGGCCGGCGGCATGCAGGCCACATTGGCGGGCGGCCTGGCCTCCGCGGCGGTTGCGGCGCAGGCCGCGGCACCGCGCAAGGGTGGGCGCATCAAGGTAGCCGGCGCGGCTGCCTCACTCAATGACACGCTGGACCCGGCCAAGTTTTCCAACCATAGCGACTACATCCGTGGTTGCATGTTCTACAACGGGCTCACCTCACTGGATGGCAGCCTCACACCCCGGCCAGCGCTGGCTGAGGAATTCATCACCACGGACGCCAAAACCTGGGTGTTCAAGCTGCGCCAGGGGGTGACCTTTCATGACGGCAAACCCTTCACGCCGGCCGACGTGGTGTTCTCCATCATGCGCCACAAGAACCCGGCGACCGGCTCCAAGGTCAAGGCGCTGGCCGAGCAGATCGAAGAGGTCAAAGCCACCGGACCGCATGAAGTGACCATACGCCTGGCGGCGCCCAATGCCGACCTGCCCGTGATCCTCGGCACCTGGAGTTTCCTCATCCTGCGCGACGGCGTTAGCGACGTGAACGCGCACATGTCGGGTGTAGGCACCGGCCCTTACAAGCTCAAGGACTTCAAGCCAGGCGTGCGCTCTGTGGCCGTGCGCAACGACCGTTACTGGAAGCCCGACCGTCCTTATCTGGACGAGATCGAGTACGTGGGCATTGGCGACGAGGCAGCGCGTGTCAACGCATTGCTGACCGGTGAGATCGACCTGACCATGGCGATCAAACCGCACTCGGTGGACCGCATCAAGAGCAGCAAAAAGCACGCCATCTTCGAGACAAAGGCGGGCCTGTACACCGACCTCATCATGCGCCGCGACAGCGGGCCCGGCGCCAACCCGGACTTCGTGCTGGCGATGAAGCACTTGTTCAACCGCGAGCAGATGCTCACGTCCATCCTGCTGGGTTACGGCGAGGTGGCCAACGACCAGCCCATACACCCTAGCGACCGTTTCTATTTCAAGGGGCTCAAGCAGCGGACCTACGACCCCGAAAAAGCCAAGTGGCATGTGCAGAAGGCTAACCTCGGCAGCGCGGCCATCCCGATGGTGGTGTCGCCCGCAGCCTCCAATTCGGCGGAGATGGCGCTGGTGATGCAGCAGGCGGCGGGCCAGATCGGGCTTAACCTGGAAGTGCGCCCTATGCCGGCCGACGGCTACTGGTCGCAGCACTGGATGAAGCACCCCGTGGGCTTTGGCAACATCAACGCGCGGCCGTCGGCCGATCTGATGTTCACGCAATTCTTCAAATCTGATGCGCCGACCAACGAGTCTGCCTGGAAAAACCCCAAATTTGACCAGCTGCTGCTGGCCGCGCGCGCGCAACCCGACCAGGCCAAGCGCGCCAACATGTATGCCGACATGCAGGTCATGATCCACGAAGACAGCGGCATCGGCATTCCACTCTTCATGTCCAGCATTGACGGGCACAACAAAAAGCTCAAGGGCCTGTCGCCGATCCCGCTGGGCGGCCTGATGGGCTACAACTTTGCCGAGAACGTCTGGCTTGACGCTTGACGAACAGGCGGGAATCTGACGGTCGCGCTCACAACTTTGCCATCTGATGCCTGAGTCCTCGCGACCCCGGCTGCGGGGACCAGGCGGCGAGCTGGCCCGGCTGATGCTGGCGCAGCTCTTCCTCAACGCCTGTTTCACAGGCACCCGCATGGCCGCGCCGCTGCAGGCGCTGCGCCTGGGTCATGGCGAGGCGGCGGTGGGCTTGCTGATCGCCCTCTTCGCACTGGCCCAGGTCTTTCTTGCGCTGCCCGCGGGCCGCTACTGCGAGCGCCATGGGCTGAAGCGGCCGATCGCGGCCGCGGTGGTGGTGGCCATGGCAGGCTGTGGGCTGGCGGCGGCGTGGCCGGTGTTCCCCGTGCTGTGCGTGGGCGCTTTCCTCACAGGCGGCGCGGGCGGAGTCGCGATCATTGCGATGCAGCGCCACATGGCGCGTGTTGCGAGCGAGCCGGCCGCACTGAGGCAGGCGTTTTCGTGGCTGGCGATAGGCCTGGCATTGTCCAATTTCCTGGGCCCGGTCCTGGCCGGCGTGGTGATCGACGGCGCCGGTTTTCGTGCGGCCTTCCTGGCAATGGCCACGCTGCCGCTGATCGGCTGGCTGTCGCTGCGAGGCGCGGCCGACCCCGTGCCTGCCACGCCTGGCGGGGCAGGCCGCGGGGCGGGTGCCTGGAACCTGTGGCGTGAGCCGGGCCTGCGCAGGCTGCTTATCGTCACGGGCCTGCTGTCGGCGTGCTGGGACGTTCACACCTTCCTGGTGCCGGTGCTGGGGCACGAACGAGGCTTGCCGGCGTCCGTCATCGGCAGCATCCTGGGCGCCTTCGGCATCGCCGCGGCGGCCGTGCGCCTGCTGACGCCGCTGGTGGCGGCGCAACTGCGCGAATGGGTGATCCTGTTCGGTGCGATGGTTGTGACGGCCGTCCTGTTCGGGGTGTATCCGCTGGTGCAGGCGCCGTTCGCCATGGGTGTTTGCTCGGCGCTGCTGGGTTTCAGCCTGGGCAGCACGCTGCCCATGGTGATGAGCTTGCTGCACCAGCTGTCGCCCGTGCACCGCTACGGTGAAGCGGTCGCGGTACGGGTGATAGTGATCAACATATCGAGCGTGGGAATTCCCATGGTGTCGGGCCTGGCCGGCTCGCTGATCGGGGCGGCGGGCGTCTTTTGGGCCGCGGGGGTGATGGTCGGCGCAGGTGCCCGGCTGGCGGCCGGGTTCAGGCCGCAGGCTTGAGGATCGCTGCGTCAGCCTCTCTCCAGCTGCGCCGCGATGAGATTGAGCGGATGCGTGCGCTTGCGCGATGACTGCCGCAGAACGATCCGGCTCGTGAATTTCCCGATCCCGATATCGTCCTGCAGCAGGCGCTCCATCAGCGCCTGGAAATGGGTGACGTTGGGCGCCACGATTTTGAGCAGGTAGTCGTAACCGCCGCTGACGTTGTACCACTCCACGATTTCACCGTGCTGGTCCACGGCCTGCTCGAACTTGCGGAAGTCGGGAGGCCTGTGGCTGCTGATCGTCACCTCGGAGAAAACGACCACACAATTGCCCAGCTTCTCCAGCGCGATGTCGGCGCCATAGCCGCGAATCACGCCGATTTCCTGCAGCCGTTTCGTTCGTACCAGGCAGGGGCTCTGGCTGAGGCCCACGGCTTCTGCCAACTCGACATTCGAGCAACGCCCCTCGCGCTCAAGGTGCGCGAGGATCTTGAGATCGAAACGGTCGAGGGACATTGCCGGGGTCATGGCCGGATGGTAGCGCCGGATGCCGATTGCGGCTAGGCCATGCGTGCTTCAGCCAGGGATTCGTCGAGCGCCTGGATGACGAGGCCGGCCTGGTCCGCCGACAGCACCAGGGGCGGGCGGATCTTGAGCACGTTGTGCCCCATCGCACAGGCGCTGATCAGCACGCCCTTGTCGCGCATCCGGTTGACCACCTGGCTCGTCAGGCTGCGGTCCGGCGCGCGCGACGCCCGGTCGGAGACGAGTTCGACCCCGACAAACAGGCCCGCCCCGCGCACGTCACCGATGGCTTCGTGGCGGGCTGCCAGGGCGGCGATGCCGTCGTGAAGAATCTTCCCCACTTGGGCGGCATGCTGCACCAGCCCGTCGCGCTCTATGGTGTCCAGCACCGCCAGCGCCGCCGCGCAGGAGACGGTATTGCCCGCAAAGGTGTTGAAGTAGCGCGAATGCTTGCCGAATTCCGCCAGCACATCGGCGGTCGCCAACAGTCCCGCGATCGGTTGGCCGTTGCCCATCGGTTTGCCCATGGTGACAATGTCGGGCTGCAGGCCGTGGCGCTGGAAACCCCAAAGGTGCTCGCCGGTCCGGCCGAAACCGGGCTGGACTTCGTCGGCGATGAAAATACCGCCGGCCCGCTTGATCGCGTCGACCGCGCCCTTCAGGAAGCCCTGCGGTCCAGGGAGGATGCCGTCGCTGGTGAACAGCGAATCGACAATCAGCGCTGCCGGCTTGATGCCGTGGCGCTTCAGGTCGGCAATCGCCGCCTCGACGTCGCGGGTGAAGCGTTCGGCAAGATCGGCGCCGCCGGCGTGGTACAGGCGCGGCGCCGGCACCAGGCGCACATGCGCGCCGAGGTCGACGCTCACGCCCAGCGAGGGCGAGAACTTCGACACGGCATCGGTGATGCCGTGGTAGGCGGTGTCGGTCACGATCATGCCGGTGCCGCCGGTGCGGACCTTCGCAATGCGATAGGCGAGGTCGTTGGCCTCGCTGCCGGTGCAAGTCAACATCAGGTGGGCGAGCTCGGTCCCGGGCACGCTCGCAAGCAGGCGTTCGGCCAGTTCGAGGATCGTGTCGTGCAGATAGCGCGTGTTGGTCGCCAGCGTCTGCACCTGCCGGCAGATGGCTTCGGTCACCGCCGGATGGCAGTGGCCGAGCGAGGTGACGTTGTTGTAGGCGTCGAGGTAGCGGCGCCCCTCGGGGTCGATCAGCCAGGCGCCTTCGCCCTTGACGATGTGCAGCGGCCGTTCATACATCAGGCGATAGGCCGGGCCGAGCAGGGCGTCGCGGCGCGCGATCATTTTCTCGGTGGCCGGGCCCACGTCGGCGCGGCCGGGGACATAGGCATTGACCATGTTGAGGTCTATTGTGCTTTTCATGCTTTTCATGGAGTGGCTCCTGTGGGTACGTGTATGCCGGCCAGCAGCCGGTCGCGTGCTGCGTCGCGGGAAATATCGGCCATGTGGGACAAGCCTTCCCACGCCGCGGGGTTGTGCCGCATGATGTAGGCGCGGTTTTCGGGGTAGCGCGCGGCGCGCCATTCCGAAATCAGCGCCGTGATGAGGTGGCGCGTGGCCAGGAGGTCGGCAACGACCTCCTGTTCGGCGTCGGTCAGCGGCAGCACCGCGTGGTAGGCGGCCACAAACTGGGCCGGCCCCTCGAAAGGATCCGCGCAGCCGGCCATGTGGAAGGCGGCGGCCGTCGCCACCTCGCCGACGAGCGGCGCATGCACCATGTCGCCGAAGTCGATGATGCCCACGATGCGCGCGGGGTCGTCGGGGGCGACCAGCACGTTGTAGAGGTGGTAGTCGTTGTGGATCACCTGGGACCGCAGCGATGACAGGCGCGGCAGAACGTGCGTCGTGAAGCGCGTCATGAAGGCCTCGGCCAGCGCGCGGCGCTTGCCGTCCACGAGGCTGTCCAGCTGTTCGGTCAGCCGGTGCGCCGTGGCGACGTTCCACAGCAGGTCATGCGCCGCGCCCGGATGCGCGAAGCCGCGCAGCGCGCGGTTCAGGCCGGCAAGCCCGGCGCCCATGGCGCGCCGCTGCGCGGCGGTGCGTTCAGTCTCGCGGATCTGGATGCCGTCCAGGTAGCTCAGCATGCGCACGCGTGTCTGGACACCCTGGGTGAGGGCGATCGTGTCGTGCGTGTGTCCTTGCAGTGTCCGCACGACGCGGGGCACCGGCTGGTCCGGTGCGGCGCGGGCAATGTGTTCGAGCGCCGCGATCTGGAAGTCGACCACCGCGGGCGGTTCGGAGGGGTTGCTGATCTTGAGGACGTAGCGGCGGCCGTCCGATGCCTCCACCAGGCAGTTCTGGTCGCGTTCGCCCGCCAGCGGCTGGGTGCGGCCCTCGATGCCGTAGAGACGATGGACCAGCGCCTCCACCGCCGCGGGGGCCAGGTCGGGCGCGGTGGTGCTCAGCTGGGTCATAGGCCGAGCAGACCGGGAAGCTGGCGGACGTCGGTCAGCCTGCTGACGCCAAAGGTTTCGGACGTGGGCTCGTGGCCGCGGTCAATAAAGGCCTTGGCCATAAAGCCCAGGTCGGAAGCCGTCATCAGGTCGTAGCGAAAGCTCGACGAGACATGCATCATCTGGTCCGGCGCGCAGCCGAGCTGGTCGAACATGTATTCGAAAGTCTGGAAGCGCGGCTTGTAAGCGCGCGCCTCTTCGGCGGTGTAAACCGCGTGGAACTTCGCCTTGAGGTGGGCGACGCTAGCCGGGATCAGGTCGACCATCGAGTTCGACAGGATCACCAGGGGGACGTGCGGTGCAATCGCCTCCAGCACCTCAACGACGTTGGGGTGCGGTTGCCAGGTGGGGATGGCTGCATACAGCGCAGCGGCATCCGACGGCCTGCAGGCGACGCCGTGCGCCTTGCACGCCCGTTGGATCGAGTTCTCCACGACGTTGAAGAAGGGCTTCCACTCGCCCAGGACCTCGTCGAGGCGATAGGCCCGAAAGCTGTCGAGGAAGGCAGGCATGCGACCGGCCGGCACGCGGTCTTCGAACAGGCGTTTGGCAGTGGGGCCCATCTCGAAGTTGATGAGCGTGCCGTAGCAGTCGAAGCTGATGAATTTGGGTTTGAAAGTCATAGAAGGATCCACGCTGTTGAGGTGGATACAAGTCTATGAATTCGCCGCCTTTCGAAATGCCGCATTCACAGGCGGCGCAAGTGGAATCCGTTTCAATCCGGGGTCTTGCCGGAATTTTGCATGGCCCTGGTTTTCGGCCGCCGCATCGGCGGCGCGATGCTAGAAGTCCGCCACCTTGCCCCAGGCCGACGCGTTGAATCGGGCGGGGTCGAAAGGCTTGGGATCAAAGATCGGTTGGGACCCGGACACGATGTCGGCGATCAGGTGGCCCGCGCCGGGGCCTATGCCGAAACCGTGGCCCGAGAAACCCGCGGCCAGGATCAGCCCCGGCACCTGCGGCAGTTCACCGATACCGGGCACGCCGTCGGGCGTGCTGTCGATGTAGCCCGCCCAGGTGTTGGCGATGCGGGCTTCACGCAGCGCGGGCAACAGCTTGACGGCACGGCGATGGGTTTCGCGGACACCCGCGGCATCCGGCCTGGGGTTGAGGATGCGGGCCCGCTCCATGGGCGTGATGTCGTCCAGCTTCCAGCGCGCGCGGGTTTCGTGGCCCCAGCGCATGCCTTCCAGGCCGCCGGGAAACACATTGCGCCAGCGCTTGGCGAACATCGGGATGAACTGCGGCGCAAAGCGCAGCAGCTGCGGCGTGGGGTCGGCGCGCCCTCGGCCGCTGATGGCCAGCACGTAATGGCCGTCGGGACGCCGGGTGACGGCGACGTTGGGGCCGGCCAGCGCGGCCGGCAGTTGCTGCGCCAGCGGAGACACACGCACGATCGACTGGCGTATCGTGGCCAGCGGAAACCGCACGTCAAGCTGGTTGCAGAAGGACGATGCCCACGCACCGCCCGCGAGAACAGCGGCGCGGGTTTTGATGGTCCCGGCTTCGGTGACGACGCCGCTGAGGCGGCCGCCTTCCATCTCGATGCCGCGCGCGGCGCAGTTCTGGTGGACGGTGCCGCCCAGCTTGATGAGCGCGGCCGCTACAGCCGGCGCCGCCTTGGCCGGGTCGGCCGTGCCGTCGCTGGGCGAGAAGACGCCGCCCTTCCACGCGCGGCCGGTGGCCCGCCCGCGTTCGGAGGCTTCGCTGCCGCTGAGCATGTGGGTGGTCACACCGGCGGTAATCGCGAACTCGCGCCACTTGGCCCAACCCGCAATCTGGGCTTCGTCGTCGCTGAGGTAGAGCAGGCCGCAGCGCTTGAAGCCCGTGTCTTCGCCGCTGTCGGCGGCAAACTGGTCCCAGAGCTCCAGGCTGCGGGTGGCCATGGGCAGCTCGCGCGCATCGCGGTTCTGCTGGCGGCACCAGCCCCAGTTGCGGCTCGATTGCTCGGCGCCTATGCGGCCTTTTTCGATCAGGGCGACCGAAAGCCCGCGTTTGGCCAGGTAGTAGGCGGTAAACACACCGATGATGCCGCCGCCGATCACGACGACGTCGGCGCTGGCCGGCGGCTTGGGCGAAGTTTCCAGGAGGCGCAGCGGTTGCGGCAGGGTAGGTGGCATTGTCGTTGCCGCGCCCTGGGCGCGTTGCATGGTCAGCGGTGGGTTCATGCTGCCATGGTAGGTGCTGGCGGGCAACCGGTGCTGCCGGATTGCGGCCTTCTTGCAACGAACAATGCTGTTCTCGGTGGATGGGAAGGAGATTTCTGCTCCAGGGTCGCCGCGCCGTACGACAGCCCATGCAAAGCCCGACTGGCCCGGCCGGCTGCCTGTGCCGCGCAGCGCCCTGAATACCGGGGTTTCTGTGCGGCGGCCGTGTGAAAACAGGATTTTGTGCAGGCCCTTCGTGTTGTACTTGTACATGCAGGAATACAGAACGACCAGAGAGAGACCACCCGTGAAAACACTGCTGCTCAAGAAAGAGGAAGTCCGCGGACTGATCCGCATGAAGGAAGTCATAGGCACGGTGGAGGAGGCCTACAAGGCCTTCAACAGCGGCCAGGTGATGCAACCCCCCTACATCGGCATCGACCTGCCGTCCCACCGCGGGGAGATTGACTTCAAGCTGGGCTACAACCAGGGCAACGAAATGATCTCCATGAAGGCGTCCTCGGGCGGATTTACCGGCAACCCGGAGCAATACGGGGTACCCAACGGCATGGGGACCGTGCTGCTGTTTGACGGCATGAGCGGCGCCCTGGTCTGCGTGATGGACGGCAGCCTGCTCACGGGCCTGAGGACCGGCGCGTGCGGCGCCGTCTCGGTCAAGGCGCTGGCAAGAAAGAACGCGAGGAAGATCACCTCGATCGGCACCGGCAACCAGGCCAGGATGCAGATACGGGCCATCAGGGAGGTGATGAAGATCGAAGAAATCCATGCCTGGGACCACCATCCCGAGACGCTGGCCAGGTACAAGGCGGACATGGAGAGCGAGTTCGGCATTCCCGTGGTCATAGCCAATTCCAAGCAAGAGGCCGTAGCCAACGCCGACATCCTGATCACCACTACCCGCGGGAAAGGCTCGCTGGTTGAGGCCCAGTGGATCAAGCCCGGCACGCATATCGTCGCGATCGGTGCGGATGCGCCAGGCAAGCAGGAACTGGATCCGCAGATTTTTCGGGGCGCGAAAGTCGTCGTCGACTCCATCGCCCAGTGCATCGAAAAAGGCGAAACACAGCACCCCATCAACGCGAAGATCATGACCCGGGGCGACATCCATGCGGAGATCGGCGAGATCCTGCTGGGCAGGAAGCCGGGGCGGGAGAACGACGAGGAAGTCACCATCTTCGACGCTACCGGCATGGCCATTCAGGACAACACGACGGCGGCGAAGATTTACCGCAACGCGATTGAGAACAAGGTCGGCGCCTTCTTCGATTTCCTCGAATAAGGTTCAACCGGAGCCATAAAAAAAGCCGCTCAGCGGCTTTTTTATGGCGCCAAATGTTTGCTCCAACTGCGCTTATTCAGCGTCTTTGTAGATCTCGGCCAGGTCGGACAGGTTCCAGTTCCCGCCGCTCAAGACCGCGCAGACCTTCTCATCGGGCCTCACCCTGACAGCGCCGGCCAGCAATGCCCCGATGCCGATGGCGGCAGCGGGCTCGGCGATCAGCTTGGCATCCTTGGCCAGCACACGCATGCCCGCGATGATGTGCTCGTCTTCAACGAGAACGATTTCGTCCACGTACTTTTCGATGATGGGAAACGGGTTCTGGCCCGGAACGCTGATGCGCACCCCATCCGCGATGGTGTTCTTTAGCGGAAGCGAGGTGCGTTGCTTGTTGATCCGGCTTTGGTAGTACTTGGGCGTCAAGGCGGGTTCCGCGCCTATGACGCGCACCGACGGCTTGGTTTCCTTGATGGCGGTGGCGATTCCCGACAGCAGGCCGCCGCCGCCCAGAGGAACGATGACGGTGTCCACATCTTCCAGGTCCTCCAGGATCTCGCAGCCTATGGTTCCCTGGCCGGCCATGACCATCGGGTCCTCAAAGCCGTGAATCGCCGCGTACTGGTTCTCTTCGGCGATCTCGCACACCCTTTTCCAGCGGGCGGCCGTGTCGCCGTCGAAAAGAATGACTTCCGCTCCCAGGGCCCGGGTGTTCTCGATCTTGATCCTGGGTGTCGTCACCGGGACGACGATGGTCGCCTTGACGCCCAGCATCCTGGCGGCATAGGCGATGCCCTGGGCATGGTTGCCCGAAGAAGTCGCAATAAGGCCGTTGGCGATTTGCTCTCTTGGGAGCGACAGTGCCTTGTTCAGGGCGCCTCGAATCTTGAAGGCGCCCGTGATCTGCAGGGTTTCAGGCTTGAGATAAAGCTGGCAGCCAACGGCCGGCTCGATCTTCTCTGCCCGCAACAACGGCGTATGCCGGATGTGCGGCTTCAGCCGTTCCCGGGCTTCCCGGATGTCCTGGAGGGTCGGGTAGTCATGCATCTTGACTGTCACTTTCGAATATTGTTGTCAGTTGGGCTCGCCCTGCCAGCCCAGGATGGACTTGGTCTCCAGGTACTCCTGCAGCCCCTCGACCCCATACTCGCGCCCATTGCCCGAGTGCTTGTAGCCGCCGAAGGGGGCATGCGGGTTCCAGGGCGGGTTGTTGATGTGCACCTGGCCGGAACGAATCCGCGCCGCGACCGCGCGCGCCGCGGCCAGGTCCCGGCCCTGCACGTGGGCGCCCAGGCCGTAGACGGTGTCGTTGGCGATCTCCACGGCTTCGTCCACGCTGTCATAGGGAATGATGGCCAGCACCGGCCCGAAGATCTCTTCCTGCGCGATGCGCATGCGCGTATGCACGTCGGAAAAAATCGTCGGGCGCGCGTAAAAGCCGCGTTCCAGGCCCTGCGGCCGGCCGGGGCCGCCGCAGACAAGCCGCGCGCCTTCGGTCATTCCCGCGTCAATCATTTCCTGCACGCGGTTGAACTGCGCGCGGTTGGCCACGGGGCCGTGCGTGGTCTGCGGCGAACGCGGGTCGCCCACCACCAGGGTGGCGGCCGCCTCCCACGCGATGCGCTCGACCTCCGCCAGGCGTTCGCGCGGCACGATCATGCGCGTCGGGGCGCTGCAGGACTGGCCGACATTGCGAAAGCCCGCCGCCACGCCGGCCGCAACCGCACGCGTGAAATCCGCATCCGGCAGGATAAGGTTGGGCGATTTGCCGCCCAGCTCCTGCGCCACGCGCTTGATGGTGGGCGCGGCCGCCTGCGCCACCAGGATGCCGGCCCGGTTCGAGCCGGTGATCGAGATCATGTCCACGTCGGGATGCGCCGACAGCGCGGCGCCCACCTCCAGCCCGCTGCCGTTCACGAGGTTGAACACACCGGCGGGGATGCCGGCGTCGTGCAGCACCTGGGCAAAGAGCAGGGCGCTCAGCGGCGACAGCTCGCTGGGCTTGAGCACCACGGTGCAGCCCGCCGCCAGGGCGGGCCCGACCTTGGCGGTGATCTGGTACAGCGGCCAGTTCCAGGGCGTGATCAGCGCGCAGACGCCTATGGCCTCGCGCATGATGGCGACGCCCTCGCGATGGATGAGGAAAGGATAGCTGCCCGCGAGGTCACGCGCCACGCGGATGTGCTCCGCCGCCATGGGAACCTGCGCGCCGCGCGCCGTGCTGATGGCGGCGCCCATTTCGAGCGAGATCGCCTGGGCGAACAATTCCGCCCGCTCAAGGATCAGGCTGTGCACGCGGTCCAGAAGTGCGGCCCGGTCCCGGGGGGAACTGACAGACCAGCCGGCAAAGGCGCGCCGCGCCGCGATCACGGCCTCGTCCACGTCCTGCGCATTGCCCCGGGCGATCTCCGCGATGGTCTCCTCCGTTGAGGGGTCGACGACGGCGGCCCGGCCATGGCCCAGGGGCAGCACCCATTCACCGTCTATGAAAAGACGGTCCAGGTGGCCGGCACTTGCAAGCTGCTCAACGAGGCGCATTCCCTCGTCGATGGCGTCGTCCACTGCGTCGTCTTTCCCCATGATTGCCTCTCCAAAGATTTGAAGTCATGGTACTGCCGGGGCCTGAAACAGGTGTGCCGTTTCGCTGTGGGCATTCGGCATGAATGGTGCGCAAGCGGGGCATAACCGCAGCATCTGCGGTGGGGGGCGACGGACCTCAATACCCCCGCCCCCGGTCAACCACATCCCTCAGCGCTTCCCCGCGCTGGTCCCGCCGGATGTTCTCCAGCAGAATCGGTGCCGCGCTCTCAGGCTGCGTCATGCTTGCCACATGTGGCGTCACAAAAACCCTTGGATGCGCCCAGAAAGGATGCTCGGGCGGCAAGGGCTCCGGCTCGGTCACGTCGAGGATGGCGCGCGACAGCTGGCCTGAATCCAGGGCTTCAATGAGATCGGCATCCACCAAGTGCGGCCCGCGGCCCACGTTGACCAGGGCCGCGCCTTTGGGCAGCGCCGCAAACAGCTCGCGATTCAAAATGCCTTTTGTCGCCGGGGTCAGCGGCAGCAGGCAGATCAGCACATCACAGCCCGCCAGGAAAGGCTGCAGCTGGTCGGCGCCGGCAAAGGTTTCCACGCCTTCCAGTGTGCGTGGCGAGCGGTTCCAGCCGCGCAGCTTGAAGCCAAACGCCGCCAGCCGCTCCAGCACCGCGCAGCCCAGGCTGCCCAGGCCCATGACGCCCACGGTGCGGGCCGAGGCGGGTGGCACTTCGAGCGGGTCCCACACGTGGTTCGCCTTGTGCGCCATGTAGTCAAAAAAGTCGCGGTGCAGGGCCAGCACGGCCAGGCTCACGTATTCGACCATGCCGTTGATGATGCCGGGCTCGACCATGCGCACCAGCGGAATGTGGGTGGGCACGGCGGACAGGTCCACGTGGTCTATGCCGGCGCCCGAGGAGAACAGGACTTTCAGCTTGGGCAGCTCGGCGAGGAAGCCCGCGGGCGCTTGCCAGGCGATCAGGTATTCGACCTTCTGGAGGTCGCCGGCGTCGGGCCAGATGCGGAAGTCCAGGTCGGGTGCGTGCCGGGCGAAGTAGCTGGCCCAGGCTGCGGCGCGTGCGGCGTCGGATCGGTAGAGGATGCTCATGGTCTTACCAGCCTCCCACCCAGCCGGTGAAGAGTCCTTCTGGAAGGGTGTCTTCGTCGGCGCCGCGCAGGAAATCAAAGTCGCAGCCCTGGTGGGCCTGCTCGATGTGCTCGTCGTACAGCTTGCGGTAGCCGCGCTGGTGGGTGCGCGCCGGCGGCTGCCATTCCTTGCGGCGGCGCTCCAGTTCCTCGGGGGTCACGCACAGTTCCAGCCGGCGCTCAGCCACGTCAAGCTCAATGATGTCGCCGTTGCGCACCAGGGCCAGCGGCCCGCCCACGGCGGCTTCGGGCGAGACATGCAGCACGGCGGCGCCGTAGCCGGTGCCGCTCATGCGCGCGTCGGAGATGCGCAGCATGTCGCGCACACCGCGCTCCATCAGCTTGCGCGGGATGGGCAGCATGCCCCACTCGGGCATGGCCGCGCCCACAGGGCCGGCGTTGCGCAGAATCAGCACGCTGTTCTCATCGATACCCAAGGCCGGGTCGTCAATGCGGTCGGCAATGGTCTGCACGTCTTCGAACACCACGGCGCGGCCGCGGTGGCGCAGCAGTTTCGGATCGGCGGCGCAGGTCTTCATCACCGCGCCGTCGGGCGCGAGGTTGCCTTTGACGACGACCAGCGGCTCGCCGGGCTTCACGGGTTTGTCCAGCGGGCGGATCACTTCGGTGTCGGTGACCTCGGCGGTGGCGATGATGTCGCCGATCGTGCGCCCATCGACGGTGCGCGCATCCAGGTGCAGCAGCGGCGCCAGGGTCTTGAGCAGGGCGGGCACGCCGCCGGCCGCCATGAGGCGTTCGGTCAGGTGCTCGCCGGCCGGCTGCACGTTGGAGATCAGCGGCACGCGGCGGGCGATCTCGTCGAAGCGGTCCAGCGTCAGCGGCACGCCCACGCGGCCGGCCAGGGCCAGCAGGTGGATGATGGTGTTGGTCGAGCCGCCCACCGCGCATAGCAGGGTGATGGCGTTGTCAAAGGCGCGCGCGTCGAGGATTTCTTTCGGGCACGGGCCTCCTTCGCCGGCCATGCGGGCGCTGCGGCGGCCCACTTCGCGCGCGATCTGGGTGCGCCGGCCGTCCACCGCCGGCACCATGCTGCTGCCGGGCAGGGCCACGCCCAGGGCTTCACCGATGGCGGCCATGGTGGAGGCCGTGCCCATCTCGGCGCAGTGGCCCGGTGTGCCCATCACGTTGCGCTCGAAGGCCGCGAACTCGCATTGCGACAGCTTGCCGGCGCGCAGGCTGTCGACGATGCGCCAGACGCCTGTGGCGTTGCCCAGGTCGCCGCCCGTCATGGAGCGCGGCGTCGCCGGGCCGCTGGCCAGGAAGATAAAGGGCACGCCGGCGCTGGCCGCGCCCATCATGAGGGCGGGCTGTGTCTTGTCGCAGCCGCCCAGCAGCACCACCGCATCGAAGGGGTGGGCGCGTATGCATTCCTCCGTCTCCATCGCCAGCAGGTTGCGAAAAGGAAAGGAGGTGGGCTTGATGATGTTCTCGCTGAGCGACATCAGCGGCGCCTCAAACGGGATGCCGCCGGCTTCGAGGATGCCGGTCCGCACCTCCTGCGCCAGCACGCGCAGGTTGGAATTGCAGGGGTTGATGTCGGACCAGGTGTTGAGGATGCCCACGACGGGGCGCGTCATGAGGTCTTCGCGGCTCCACCCGGCGGCGGCCAGGGTGGAACGGTGCACAAAGCCGGGGAGGTCGTCTTTGCGAAACCAGCGTGCGCTGCGCAGCGGCCGGCCGGAGGAGGTGTCGTTGTTGTCCATGGTTGCCCTCGATAAATGCCCGCTAAAGGCGCGCTAAGGCCTGCGAAAGGCCCAGAGAAGAATCGAAGTCATGGTACCCACCCTGGCCGGATTTGATCTGCCGTTTCGCCGCGGGCATTCGGCATGAACGATGCGCACGCGGTGCACAACCGCAGCATCTGCGGCGGCGCTTCAATAGCATTCATGGCATGGCGGCGCTTTCGCTTTCCGCCCTTTCGTGACCTTTGACCTTTCGTGATCTTTCAATGATCTTTCAATGAACTTCCAGTTACTTTCCAAGGAGACGCTTTCATGACCTTCCGCCCCAAGTACATCACCTTTGACTGCTACGGCACGCTGACCTATTTCCCCATGCACCAGGTGGCCTACGACCTCTACGAAGGCCAGCTGCCGCCCGAGCGCATGCAGGTTTTCCTGAAGGATTTCGCCGACTACCGTTTCGACGAAGTCATGGGCGACTGGAAGCCTTACGAGCAGGTGCTCAATTCGGCGCTCAAGCGCGCCTGCAAGCGCCACGGCCTGGCCTTCAAGGACGAGCACGCGCGCAAGGTCTACGACGCGGTGCCGACCTGGGGCCCGCATGCCGACGTGCCGCATGCCCTCACGCGTGTGGGCAAGAAGATCCCGCTGGTGATCCTGTCCAATGCCATGAACGAGCAGATCCACCACAACGTGGCCAAGCTGCAGGCGCCCTTCCACAAGATCTATACCGCGCAGGACGCCGGCGCCTACAAGCCGCGGCTGCAGGCCTTTGAATACATGCTGGACCAGCTGGGCTGCGCACCGCAGGATGTGTTGCACGTGTCGGCCAACCCGCGCTACGACATCTTCCCGGCGCAGAACCTGGGCATCGTGAACAAGGTGTTCGTCAACCGCGGCCATGAACCGCGCCCCAACGATGCCTGGAGTTTTGCCGAGATTCGGGACATCAACGGCCTGCCGGGCCTGGTTGGCCTGTAAAGCGATCGCCGCCGGCGCACCGCACACCATGCCGCCGGCTATCCACAAAACCGCAGTTTTAACCACGCACCCCCGTACGATCAAGGTATATCCCCGGCCGCGCGGTGCTCCAATGCCTTTATCCCACCACGAGATGACTAGGAGATGACCATGGCAGACAACAAGCAACTAAGCGGCCTGATCGGCCCTGAAGAGAGCACGCGCATTCTTGGTGCGCTGCAACGCGGTGCGAACCGCCGTGACGTGCTGGCCATGCTGATGGCCGGCGGCATGCAGGCCACCCTGGCTGGCAGCATCGCGGGCGTCGCTACCAGTGCGCATGCGCAAACGCCGCGCAAGGGCGGTCGCCTCAGGGTCGCCGAAGCCAGTTCCGGGGTGAGCGACACCCTGGACCCGGCCAAGCAGGGCAACGCGACCGACTATTCCCGCGGCTTCATGTTCTACAACGGATTGACCTACCTGGACGGGAGCCTGACACCGCAGCCCCAGCTGGCCGAGGAGTTCAGCACCAAGGACGCCAAGACATGGACCTTCAAGCTGCGCAAGGGCGTCACCTTCCACGACGGCAAGCCGCTCACGCCGGCGGACGTGGTGTTCTCCATCATGCGCCACAAAAACCCGGCCATCGGCTCCAAGGCCAAGGTGCTGGCCGACCAGATCGAAGACGTGACGGCCACCGGCCCCAATGAAGTCACCATCCGCCTGGTGGCGCCCAATGCCGACCTGCCGGCCATCCTGGGCACTTACCACTTCCACATCGTCAAGGACGGCACGACCGATTTCAACGCGGGCATAGGTACCGGCCCCTACAAGGTCAAGGAGTTCAAGCCCGGCGTGCGCACCATCGCCGTGCGCAACGAGAACTACTGGAAGCCCAACCGGCCTTACCTGGACGAGATCGAGCACGTGGGCATCAGCGACGAAACGGCGCGCGTGAACGCGCTGCTGGCGGGTGAACTGGACCTGATCGCCCGGGTCAACCCGCGCTCCATCGACCGCGTCAACGCCAGCGGCAAGGCCGTCATCTTCGAAACCAAGGGCGTCTCATACACCGACTTGATCATGCGGCGCGACAGCGGCCCGGGCGCCAACCCCGACTTCGTGATGGCCATGAAGCTGCTGTTCAACCGCGAGCAGATGCTCAAGTCCATCCAGCTGGGCCGTGGCGTCGTGGCGAACGACCAGCCCATCAATCCGGGCGACCGCTTCTTCTTCAAGGGCCTGAAGCAGCGCCCCTACGATCCCGAGAAGGCGAAGTGGCACTTGCAAAAGGCCAACCTGGGCAGCGCCGCCATCCCCGTGGTGGCCTCAACGGCCGCCACCAGCTCGGTGGAGATGGCCCTGGTGCTGCAGCATGCGGCGCGGCAGGCCGGCCTGAACCTGGACGTGCGCAACATGCCGGCCGACGGCTACTGGTCGCAGCACTGGATGAAGCACCCGGTCAATTTCGGCAACATCAACACGCGCCCCACGGCCGACCTGGCCCTGACCCTGTTCTTCAAGTCCGACTCTCCCACCAACGAGTCCGGCTGGAAGAACGAGAAGTTCGACCAGTTGCTGGTGGCCGCGCGCGGCGAAACCGACAAGGCCAAGCGCACCCAGATGTACGCCGACATGCAGGTCCTGATCCACAACGAAGGCGGCATCGGCATCCCGATGTTCCTCTCCAGCCTGGACGGCCACAGCAATAAGCTCAAGGGCTTGCAGGCGATCCCGCTGGGCGGGATGATGGGTTCCAGCTTCGCCGAGCACGTATGGTTGGAGGCGTGAAGCACCCCCGAAGCGCCTTTGGCGCTCCCCCCTCAAGGGGGCGCCACCTGCGGCCCGGCCCTTCGACAGGCTCAGGACAGGCCGAGGCCGGTTCCGCGATGGCACTTGAAACGGAAAAAATGCGATGAACCTAACCATCCTCAAATTAGTGGCCAACCGGATTGTTGCCGGCCTGGCTTCGCTGCTGGCGGTGTCGGCGGTGGTGTTTGCCATCACCGCCGTGCTGCCGGGCGATGCGGCCGAAGAGAAGCTGGGGCAAGACGCCACGCCTGCAGCGGTGGCGGCGCTGCGCAAGGAGATGGGCCTGGACCGCAGTGCGGTGCTGCGCTACTTCGACTGGCTGGGCGGCATGGCCAGGGGCGATGCGGGCAAGTCGGTGGTGACGGGCATGTCGGTGGGTGAGGCTGTCAACAGCCGCCTGCCTGCTTCGCTGTTGCTGGCCGCGGTGACGACGGCGTTCTCCGTGCCGGTGGCCCTGGGCCTGGGCATCCTCTGTGCCTTGCGGCGCGGCTCGGCTTTTGACCGTTTCACCAGCATGGCGACGGTGGCCGTCGTGTCGGTGCCGGAATTCCTGGTGGCCACGCTGGCCGTGCTGGTGTTTGCGGTGGAGCTGAAATGGCTGCCCGCGCTGTCGTATGCGACCGACATCTCGTCGCCGGGCCAGATGCTGCGCTCCTTCGCCTTGCCGGTGCTGAGCCTGGGCAGCGTGATCGTGGCGCAAATGCTGCGCATGACGCGCGCGGCCGTCATCGACCAGATGGCGGCGGCCTATATCGAGATGGTGCGGCTCAAAGGCGCGAGCGCCGCGCGCACCGTGCTGTTCCACGCGCTGCCCAATGCCATCGGCCCCATCGCCAACGCGGTGGCGCTGAGCCTGTCCTACCTGCTGGGCGGCGTGATCATCATCGAGGTGATCTTTAACTACCCGGGCATCGCCAAGCTTATGGTGGACGGCGTCGCCCAGCGGGACATGCCGCTGGTGCAGGCCTGCGCCATGATTTTCTGCGCCGGCTACCTGATCCTGGTGATGCTTGCCGACGTGTGCGGCATCGTCGCCAACCCACGATTGAGGCACCAATGAACGTCGCCACTCTTGCTCCTTCGACGACGGCCACCAAGCGCCGCGCCTGGCTCGCGGGCTGGTCCCGCGCCGGCAAGCTCGGCCTGGCCGTGCTGGCCTTCTGGGTGGCCGTCGCGATCTATGCCTGCTTCGTGCCGGACAGCGCACTCGGCGAAATGTCGGATGCCGGCGTCTTCCAGGGCATGAGCGCGCAGAACTGGCTGGGCACCGACTACCTGGGCCGCGACATGCTCATGCGCATCATTGCGGGCACGCCCTACACCATAGGCGTGGCCTTCATCGCGACGCTGATCGCCTGCGCTGTGGGCGCCGTGCTCGGCCTGCTGGCCGCCGTGACGGGCGGCGTGGTCGACGCGACACTCAGCCGCGTGCTGGACACGCTGATTTCCATCCCGAGCAAGATGTTCTCGCTGGTGATCATTGCCGGCTTTGGCTCCTCGGTCCCGCTGCTCATCGCGGTGACGGCCATCGTCTACATGCCGGGTGCCTACCGCATCATCCGCTCGCTGGCCGTGAACATCAACGCCATGGATTATGTGCTGGTGGCGCGCGCCCGCGGTGAGGGCAAGGCCTACATCATGCGCCGCGAGATCCTGCCCAACATCACCGGCCCGCTGCTGGCCGACATGGGCCTGCGTTTTGTCTACGCCCTGCGCCTGCTGGCCAGCCTGAGCTTTCTGGGCCTGGGCGTGCAGCCGCCCATGGCCGACTGGGGATCCCTGGTGCGCGAGAACCTGGGCGCCCTGCCGATAGGCGGCGCCTCGGTGCTGGCCCCCGCTTTTGCGATCGCCGTGCTGACGATCGCGGTCAACCTTGTGATCGATAACTTGCCGGGCCACACCGACGCCGATCGGGAGAAACACTGATGGGTGCTACTGTTCTTGTAAATGAACTGCGCGTGGTCGCGCAGGCCGCCGGCGGCGGCGAAACGGAAATTGTCAAAGGCGTGTCCTTTCGCATCGAACCCGGCGAGGTGCTGGCACTGATCGGCGAGTCCGGCTCCGGCAAGACCACCATAGGCCTGGCGCTCATGGGCTATGCGCGGCACGGCTGCCGCATCGCCGGGGGAAGCGTGCGCATCGGCGACACCGAGGTGCTGGAGCTGTCCGAATCCGGGCGCCGCCAGCTGCGCGGTCGCCGCGTCTCCTACATCGCGCAGAGCGCTGCCGCATCCTTTAACCCGTCGCGCACCATCATGGACCAGGTGGTGGAAACCGCCCACATCCACTCGCTGATGCCGCGCGCCGAGGCCGAGAAAAAAGCCGTGACGCTGTTCCGCGAGCTGGCGCTGCCGCAGCCCGACACCATAGGCCAGCGCTACCCACACCAGGTTTCGGGTGGGCAGTTGCAGCGGCTGATGGCCGCGATGGCGCTGATGAGCGACCCGGACCTGGTGATCTTCGACGAGCCCACCACGGCCCTGGACGTCACCACCCAGATCGAGGTGCTGCACGCCTTCCGGCGCGTGGTGCGCGAACGCAAGACCACGGCGGTTTATGTCACGCATGACCTGGCGGTGGTCGCCCAGATGGCCGGCCGCATCCTGGTGCTGCGCGACGGCGCCGAGCGTGAAATCGGCACCACGCAGCAGATCATCACCACGCCCAAGGACGACTACACGCGCAGCCTGATCGCCGCGGCCAATCCCAGGGCGCGCACGGGTGAGGGGCACGCCGAGGGCGCAACGCCGCTGCTGGAAGTGCGCAACCTGGTCGCCGGCTACGGCCCCCTGGACAAGCACGGCCGGCCCGCTTCCCCGGTGCTCGACGACGTGAGCCTGCGCCTCTACCGCGGCCAGGCCATCGGTGTGATCGGCGAGTCCGGCTCTGGCAAGACCACGCTGGCACGCGCCGTCGCCGGGCTGATCGGACCCGCCGGCGGGCAGATCATGTTCGACGGCAAGCCGCTGCCGCGCCTGGTATCGCAGCGAACGCCCGAGGAACTGCGCCGCATCCAGATCGTGTTCCAGATGGCGGACACGGCGCTCAATCCTTCGCACACCATCGCAGACATCCTGGCCAGGCCGCTGCAGCTGTACCGTGGCTTGAAGGGCGAGGCGCTGGACAAGCGCATCGCGCAGCTGCTCGACCTTGTGCAGCTGCCGCAGGCTTGCGCCCGGCGCCTGCCCGTGGGGCTTTCCGGCGGGCAGAAGCAGCGCGTCAACCTGGCGCGCGCGCTGGCCGCCGATCCGGACCTTATCCTGTGTGATGAAGTGACCTCCGCGCTCGACACCGTGGTGGGCGCCGCCATCCTCGACCTGCTGGCACAGCTGCGCAAGGAGCTCGGGGTGTCTTACATGTTCATCAGCCACGACATGAACACCGTGCGCGCCGTGTGCGACGAGATCGTGGTGTTGTATGCCGGCCAGAAGGTGGAGTCGCTGACGCGCTCGGCTTTCGCCCATGCGCCGCGCCATCCCTACTTCCATCTGCTGGCGAACTCCGTTCCGGAATTGCGCCAAGGTTGGCTGGAAGAAGTCGGGGCGGCGCAGCGCGCGGCGCTGCCGCTGGTGCAGGCGCCCACCGACCGCGCAGGCATTTGCAGCTTCCTGGACCGTTGTCCCTTGCGTGTCGCCGGCCTGTGCGACAGCAAGACGCCGCCGCGGCGAGAGCTCGGAGGTGGGGTGGAGGTCTTTTGCCACCGCAGCGCCGACGAACTGCTGCAGCTGCAGAAAACCAAGGCGCAGCCGCAGGAATGCACGGCCTGATCCAGAGGGGCCGATACCGGGAGCGCCGGGTGCGCAGAGCGATCAACGGCTGGGTGCCGTTGGGAATTGTTTCATCTGAACCGAACTGATTGAACTGACATGGAAACACTGAACTACATCGCGGGTCGCTGGCAAGCGTCCCAGGACGGTCGCCAATTTGAGGTGCGCAACCCGGCCGACGATAGCCTGATCGCCAGCATCCCCGACGGCGGCGCCGCCGACGCACGCCTGGCCGCCGACGCCGCGGCCCAGGCGCTGCACGCCTGGAAGGCGCGCCCGCCGCGCGAGCGTTGCCTGATCCTCAAAAAATGGCAGGCGCTGATAGAGCGCGAGGTCGAGCCGCTGGCCGCGCTGATTTCGCGCGAACAGGGCAAGCCGCTGGCCGAATCTCGCGGAGAGATTGCCTATGCCGCCGGCTATGTGGAATGGTTTGCGGAAGAAGGTGTGCGTGCCCACGGTGAAGTCATCGCCGCGCCCGTCACCTCCAAGCGCTACCTCGTGCTGCGGGAAGCCGTTGGCGTCGTGGCCGTGGTCACGCCCTGGAACTTCCCGGCTGCGATGATTGCGCGCAAGATTGCGCCCGCGCTCGCCGCCGGCTGCACCGTGGTCGCCAAACCCGCCGAAGACACACCGCTGACATCGCTGGCGCTGGTGAAGCTGGCTGAGGAAGCCGGTGTGCCCCCGGGCGTACTCAACATCGTGGCGGCATCGCGCGATCGCACGCCGGAAGTGGTGGGCGAATGGCTGGCCGACGGGCGGGTGCGCAAGATCAGCTTCACCGGCAGCACACCGGTGGGCAAGCTGCTGGCACGTGAGTCCGCCACCACGCTCAAAAAGCTGTCCCTGGAGCTTGGCGGCAACGCGCCCTTCATCGTCTTCGAGGACGCCGACATCAACGCGGCCGTCGAAGGCCTGATGGCCGCGAAATTCCGCAACGGTGGCCAGACCTGCGTGAGCCCGAATCGCGTGTACGTCCACCAGGCGGTGCATGACCGTTTTGTCGACAAGCTGGCGGCCCGTGTGGGCGCGTTGCGGGTCGGCCCCGCGACCTGGCCGCAGGCCGAGATCGGCCCCATGATCAATGCCCGTGCGCTGGAGAAGATAGAGCGCCATGTGAACGACGCGGTGGCCAAGGGCGCCAAGGCGGTGGTGGGCGGGTGCCGCGTGCGCAGCGACGTTGCCACCGGGCCCAATTACTACGCGCCCACGGTGCTGACCGGTGCCACCAAAGAGATGGCCCTGTCCTGCGAGGAAACCTTCGGCCCCGTGGCCCCCATCTTCCGTTTCGAGACCGAAGAGGAAGTTGTCGCGCTGGCCAACGACACGCCCTACGGCCTGGCCGGTTACTTCTATTCGAACGACGTCAAGCGCATCTGGCGCGTGGCCTCTGCGCTGGAGACCGGCATGGTGGGCATCAACGAAGGCGCCATCGCCGCGCAGGCTGCGCCCTTCGGCGGCGTGAAGGAATCGGGCTACGGCCGCGAAGGCTCGCACTGGGGCCTGGACGAATACCTGCACACCAAGTACTTGTGCCAAGGGAATCTCGCATGAAAGTCCTGGTGCTCGGCGCCGGCGTGATCGGCACCACCACCGCCTATTACCTGGCCCGGGCGGGCCATGAGGTGACGGTGGTCGATCGCCAGCCCGGCCCCGCGCGCGAGACGAGTTTTGCCAATGCCGGCCAGGTATCGCCCGGCTACGCGGCGCCCTGGGCCGCGCCCGGCGTGCCGCTGAAGGCGCTGCGCTGGATGTTCCAGAAGCATGCGCCGCTGGCCATAGGCCTGGACGGCAGCATGGACCAGCTGCGCTGGATGTGGCAGATGCTGCGCAACTGCAGCCCGCGGCGCTATGCGGTGAACAAGGAGCGCATGGTGCGGTTGGCCGAATACAGCCGCGACTGCCTGGCGCGGCTGCGCGAGGGTACCGGCCTGCGTTATGAAGGCCGCGAGGGCGGCACGCTGCAGGTGTTCCGCACCCTGGCGCAGCTCGATGCCGTCGGCAAGGACGTGGCCGTGCTGCGCGCCGCGGGCGTGCCCTACGAACTGCTGGGGCCTGACGAACTGGCGCGCGCGGAGCCGGCCATCGCCACCGGGCCGCTGGTGGGTGGCCTGCGCCTGCCCGGCGACGAGACCGGCGACTGCCACCTGTTTACCACCGGCATCGGCCACCTGGCCCAATCCATGGGCGTGCGTTTTTCCTTCGGCGAAGCCATAGACCGCGTGGAACTCTGTGCCGGCCAGGTGGCCGGCGTGTTGCAGGGCGGCCGCCTGCTGAAAGCCGATGCCTATGTGATGGCGCTGGGCTCGTATTCCACGGCCATGCTGAGCGAGGCCTTGAAGATCCCCGTCTATCCGGTCAAGGGCTATTCCATCACCGTACCCATCGCCGACGCGGGCCGCGCGCCGGTGTCGACCGTGCTGGACGAGAGCTACAAGATTGCGATCACGCGTTTTGACCGCCGCATCCGCGTGGGCGGCATGGCGGAACTGCGCGGCTTTGACCTGCGCCTGAACCCGCGGCGCCGCGAAACGCTGGAACTGTGCCTGAACGACCTGTTCCCCGGCGCGGGCCATGCCGAAGACGCCACCTTCTGGACCGGCCTGCGGCCCATGACCCCGGACGGCACACCGCTGGTAGGCCGCACGCCGCTGCCCAATCTCTACCTCAACACCGGCCACGGCACGCTGGGCTGGACCATGGCCTGCGGCTCCGCCCGCCTGCTGGCCGATGTCATGAGCGGGCGCGCGCCCGAGATCCGCGCCGACGACCTTTCGGTGCAGCGTTATGTGCAGCCGGAGTCACGGCCATGGGCCGGCCCTCAGGCCGAACCTGGGCTGAGTACCTGAAGCTCGTGCTGGTTTGCACCAGCGGCCCGGCTTTGCCGCTTGCCCCTAGCGATGCTCTTTCAACGCCGTATGCAGGTAGTCGTAAAACATCTTTGCCGGCGCGCGCAAGGTCGTGCCGCGCAAGGTGGCCAGGCCCAGTACCCGTGACACCGCCGGCGCCACCAGCGTGACGCCGACCATTGACGGGTGCCGTTTCGGCAAGGCCAGGCGCGGTACGGCCGCAAGCCCGAGCCCCGCGTCGACCATGCCGAGCAAGGTCGCAATATGGCTCACCTCGAGCCGGTATGAGGGGTTGACGCCCGCCTTGGCCAGCGCGTCGTCCAGCAACTGGCGGTTGCCGCTGGTGCGCGCGACCGCGATCAGGCGCTCGGTTTCCAGGCTCTTCCACGATAGCGTCTTGCGCCCGGCGAGCGCATGGCGGCGCGGCATGGCCACCACAAAGGGGTCGGTGTGGATAGGCTCGAAATCCACGCCGGGCACCTGGTTGCCCATAAAGCTGATGCCGAAGTCCGACTCGCCCGACACCACGCTGGCCATCACTGCGCCGGCCGCTTCGTCGATCACCCGCACGCGGATCAGCGGGTAGCGTTCCGAGAACGAACTCACGACCGAGGGCAGGAAATGAATGGCCGCGGAAGGCACGCAGGCCACGGTGACCCGGCCGGTGCGGCTACCGGCGATGTCGGTGATGCCGAGCATGGCGGACTCGAGGTCGTCCAGCGCGGCGCGCGCGCGGTCAAGAAACACCTGGCCGAGGGCCGTCAGTTCGACATCGCGCGTGGTGCGCTTGAAGAGCCTTGCGCCCAGGATGGTCTCCAGCTTGTCGATGCGCCGGCTTAAAGCCGGTGGCGAGAGGTGGATGTGGTCGGCCGCCGCGCGAAAGCTCCCGCGCTCGGCCACCGCCACAAAGGCCTCGAGCTGTTGCAAATCGAAATTGATGCGTGCCATGCACCAATAGTAGCAAAAGTTGCACTTCACGGAATTCCTGCGCGCGCCGATGATTCGCTCACCAGAACATCTACAGGAGACAACCATGCTGCCCAAACACCCGTTCCGGATTGCGCTGATGCTGAGCTTGCTGCCGCTGGCGGCCACGTCCTCCATGGCGGCGACCAGCCCGGCGACGTCCCAGAACTGGCCCGAAAAAGCTATCACCATCGTGGTGCCGACCTCCGCTGGCGGCGCCAACGACGCGATGGCGCGTGTCCTGGCCCAGGGACTCAGCAGCCGGCTTGGCAAACCGGTCATCGTGGACAACCGGGCCGGCGCGAATGGCGCGATTGCCAGCGAGTTCGTGGCCCGCGCCGCGCCGGACGGCTACACCTTGATGTTCGGCTACATCGCCACCCACGGCATCAACCCGGCCCTGCAAAAACTGCGCTACAACCCGGTCACCGATTTCGAACCCATCGGCATGGTGGCGGCCTCTCCGACGGTGCTGGTCGTCAACCCGGAAGTTCCGGCCAAGACCGCCAAAGAACTGGTGCAGCTGATCAAGGCCAAACCCGACGGCTTCAGCTTTGCGACGGCGGGGAATGGAACCGCACCGCATATCGCGGGCGAGCTGTTCAAGCTGTCCGCCGGCTTGGACGTGATCGGAATTCCCCACAAAGGATCGGCACCTGCCGTGATGAGCACCATCTCCGGCATCACCCAATACATGTTTCCCAGCTTGTTCACCGCCTACCCGCAAATCAAGGGCGGCAAGCTCAAGGCGCTCGGCATCGCCGGCGACAAGCGATCTCCCGTCTTGCCCGACGTTCCGACGCTGGCCGAGCAGGGCATTCCCAACGTCAGCATGTCGCAGTGGTACGCCATGTTCGCCCCCGCTAAAACTCCCAAAGCGGTGGTTGACCGGCTGAACCAGGAGATCAACCGTGTACTGGCCGAGAAAACCGTACAAAAACTCATTGAAGACCAGGGGGCCGAGATCGAAACCAGCACGCCCGCGCAACTCAAAACCCTGGTGCAGAAGGAAGTTACACGCTGGAAGAGCGTGGTGTCGACTGCAAAAATCAAACTCGATTGAGTCGCGCAAGATTTTTTTGAAAGTAGGGTAAGTGCATGAACCTGCAAGACTGGATAGGCCGCAGCGAAACAGTGCAAGACATCGCCACCGCCACGCCGTACGCGGCGCTGTCGGCCACACTGGACCGCCCGGACACCACGCGCCCGGCGCCGGGCACGCCGCTGCCCTGCCTGTGGCACTGGCTGTACTTCCTGCCCATCCATGCGCAGTCGGAGATCGGGCCGGACGGCCACGCGCGGCGCGGCGGTTTCCTGCCGCCCGTTTCGCTGCCGCGCAGGATGTGGGCCGGCAGTGATTTCGAATTCCACGAGGCGCTGTGCGTCGGCGATGCGCTGGCGCGCACCTCGACCATCGTCGACGTGAAGGAAAAAAGCGGCCGCACCGGCAGCCTGGTGTTTGTGAAGGTGCGCCACGAGATTCGCCGCAACGGCGCTACCGGTGTGGCCTTGACCGAGCACCACAACATCGTTTACCGCGCGGCACCGGCGCCGGCCGACGTGGCCCCGCCGCCGCAGGCCGCGCCGACCGCATTCGATTGGGTGCGCCGCATCACCGCCGACGACGTGCTGCTGTTCCGCTATTCGGCGCTCACCTTCAACGGGCACCGCATCCACTACGACCGAAAGTACGTCACCGAGGTCGAGGGCTACCCGGGCCTCATCGTGCACGGCCCGCTGATCGCCACGCTGCTCATGGACCTGCTGCGCCGGCACATGCCCGACGCCACGGTACGCAAATTTGAATTCAAGGCGGTCCGGCCCACCTTCGACGTCAACCCCTTCTCCATCCACGGCCAGCCTTCGGCCGACGGCAAGAGCGTGCACCTGTGGGGGCGCGACCACGAAGGCTGGCTCACGATGGATGCCACCGCCACGCTGGCCTGAGGAGACCCCATGCAACCGCTCAAGGGCATCACCGTCGTCACCCTGGAACACGCAATCGCCGCGCCGTTTGCCACGCGGCAGCTCGCCGACATGGGCGCGCGCGTCATCAAGATCGAACGCCCCGGCGTGGGCGACTTCGCACGCAGCTACGACAGCCGGGTGCGGGGCCTGGCGTCGCACTTCGTCTGGACCAACCGCTCCAAGGAAAGCCTGACGCTGGACGTCAAGCACGAAGAGGCGCAGAAGATCCTCATGCGCCTGATCCTCGAAGAGGCCGACGTGGTGGTGCAGAACCTCGCACCGGGTGCCGCCGCGCGGCTCGGCCTGTCGTACGAGGCCTTGTCCAGGCGCAAGCCCGGCATCATCGTGTGCGACATTTCGGGCTATGGCGGCGACGGCCCCTACCGCGACAAAAAAGCCTACGACCTGCTGATCCAGAGCGAGGCCGGTTTCGTTTCGGTGACCGGCACGCCCGACACGCCGTCCAAGGCCGGCCCGTCGATCGCCGACATCGCCGCCGGCATGTATGCGTACACCAACATCCTGGGCGCCCTGATGCACCGCCAGCAGACCGGCGAGGGCCAGCACATCGATATTTCCATGCTCGAGTCGCTGTCGGAATGGATGAGCTATCCGCTCTACTACGCCTTCGAGGGCGCGGCGCCGCCCCAGCGCACGGGCGCCAGCCACGCGACCATCTACCCCTACGGCCCCTTCCTGGCCGGTGACGGCAAGACCGTGATGATGGGCCTGCAGAACGAACGCGAGTGGAAGGGCTTTTGCGAGAAGGTGCTGCTGCAGCCCGCGCTCGCCACCGACCCGCGTTTTGCCGGCAACGCCCTGCGCAGCGCGGCTCGCGAAGCGCTCTCGTCGCTCATCGTTGAAGCCTTCAGCACCCTGAGCGCCGCGCAGGTCGTGGAGCGGCTGGAGGCCGCCGGCATCGCCAACGCGCAGGTCAACACCATGAACGAGCTGTGGGAGCACCCGCAGCTGCAGGCCCGCGCCCGCTGGCGTGAAGTCGACACACCGGCGGGTGCCGTGCCCGCCTTGTTGCCACCCGGCTCCTGGCAACACGGCGCGCCGCGCATGGACGCCGTGCCCGCGCTGGGCCAGCACACCGAGGCCATCCTGAACCACTTCGGCTACGGCGCCGAACAGCTTGCCCAATTGCGTGCGGAAGGCGCGGTATGAGCAGGCCTCCCGACCTACCGCTGAGCTACCTGTTCGTGCCGGGCCACCGGCCCGAGCGTTTCGCGAAGGCCCTGGCTTCGGGTGCGGACCGCGTCATCATCGACCTGGAAGACGCGGTCTCGCCCTCCGACAAGGCTGCCGCGCGCGAAGCCATTGCGACGTGGATGTCCTCCGCCAGCGAAGAGGTTCGCGGCAAGCTTCTGATCCGTATCAACGACGCGAGCACCGGCTGGTACGCGGACGACCTGCGGCTCCTGCGGCAGATACGGGCAAGCTGCGTCATGCTGCCGAAATGCGAAAGCAGGCGGCAGCTTGCCGATGTTCTTGCGCCGCTCGATGCGGGTGCCACCGCGCTACCTCTGGTCGAAACAGCGCGTGGCCTGCTTGCCGCCTTCGACCTTGCCACCGCACCGGGCGTCGCGCGCCTGGCCTTCGGCTCGCTCGACTACATGGCCGACCTCGACATTCCCGCCGACAGCCCGGCGCTGCAGCACGCTGCGATCCAGCTTGCCATTGCTTCACGCGCCGCGGGCTTGCCTTCCCCCGTGGCCGGCGTTACGCCCGACATCGACGCGGACCGCGTTGCCGCCGACATGGCGCAGGCCCGCAGCCTCGGCTTCGGCGCCAAGATGTGCATACACCCCGCGCAGCTTGCCGCCGTGCATGGCGCGCTGCGGCCTGGCGCCGAGGAACTGGCCTGGGCACAACGCGTCCTGGGCGCCTGGCACGCAGCCGGCGGAGGCGCCCTCCAGCTCGACGGGAAGATGGTGGATCGCCCGGTCGTCCTCAAGGCCGAACGCATCATGGCCCTGGCCGCGCGCACCCCCTGATTTTTTACAAGCTACGCAACCCAACGGAGAACCCATGTCCTCAACCATCATCGACTCAAAAATTTTCGGCGACATGTTCAGCGATGCCGCCATGCGGCATGTCTGGTCGGACGAGAATCGCACCGCCAAATACCTGGACATCGAGCGCGCGCTCGCCAAGGTCCAGGGCGCCCTGGGCATCATCCCCAAAGAGGCGGCCGCAGAGATCGTGAAGAATTGCGAGCCCAGCCAGATCGACTGGGTCAAGCTCAAGGCCAAGACCGAGCAGATCGGCTACCCGATCATTGCCGTGGTCAACCAGATCAACGCCCATTGCAAGGACGGCCTGGGCGAATATTGCCACTGGGGCGCCACCACCCAGGACATCACCGACACGGCCGCCGTGCTGCAGATCCGCGAGGGCCTCGCGCTGGTCGAGGCCGACCTCGCGGACATCTCGGCCTCGCTTGCCAAACTGGCGCGTGCCCACCGCGACACGCCCATCATAGGCCGCAGCAACCTGCAACAGGCCACGCCCATCACCTTCGGCTACAAGATGGCCAGCATCCTCGCCGGCATAGAGCGCCACCGCGAGCGCCTCACGCAGCTCAAGCCGCGGGTGCTGGTCGGCGAGTTCGGCGGCGCGTCGGGCACGCTGTCGTCGCTTGAAAAAGGCGCGATGGAAACCCAGGCCGGCCTCATGAAGGAGCTCGGGCTTGGGCAACCTTTGATTTCCTGGCACACCGTGCGCGACAACTTCGCCGAAGTGGGCGCCTTCCTCGGCATCGTCGGTGGTTCGCTCGGCAAGATCGCGATGGACGTGAAGCTGCTGATGCAGACCGAAGTCGCGGAGGTGTTCGAGCCTTTTGCGACCGGCCGCGGCTCCTCGTCGACCATGCCGCAAAAGCGCAACCCGATCTCCTGCCTCTACATCCACGCCAACATCTCCGTGGTGCGCCAACTGGCCGCCTCGCTGATGGATGCGATGGTCGCCGACCATGAGCGCTCCACCGGCCCCTGGGAGATCGAATGGGTGGCCATGCCCGAGATCTTCTGCCTGATCTCGGGCGCGCTCAAGCAGACGAAGTTCATCCTCGCGGGCCTGGAAGTCGACGCCGCGCAGATGCGCCGCAACATCGACATGACCCACGGCCTGGTGATGTCGGAGGCCGTCATGATGGGCCTGGGCCCCTACATCGGCCGCGAATACGCGCACGACCTGGTCTATGACATCTGCCGCGACGCGCTCAAACAGCAGCGGCCGCTGATCGAGCTGCTGGCGGAGCATCCGGAGATCAACAAGCACGTGACACGCGAGCAGCTCGCCTCGTTCTGCGACCCGATGAACAACCTGGGGCAGGCGGGCGTGATGGTTGACCGGGTGCTGGCGTCGATCAAGGCATCCTGATTGGCGCCTCGGGGCTCATCGCCGTCTTCGGTGCCCTGGCCGCACTGCCGCTACGCCTCCAGGCGCACCACCACCTTACCGGCGTGCCGACCCTGCAGCAGGTCTGACAGGGCGGTGGCCGCGTTCTCAAGGCCGTCCACAACGCTCTCCCGCGCCTGGATTTGCCCGCTATGGACCCATTGCGCCATCTCACGGCGGAACACATCAAAGCGCGGGCCGTAGTGGTCAAGAATGATGAAGCCCTGAACGTGCACCCGTTTTTGCAGGATGGCGGCCAGGAACTGCGGCATGTAATTGGCGCCGGATGAGCCTGCCGCGTCGTTGTAGTGCGCGACAAAGCCGCACACCGGCATGCGGGCGCCAATATTCAGTAGCGGAAGCACCGCCAACAGCACCTCGCCGCCGACGTTCTCAAAATACACGTCTATGCCGGCAGGGCACGCAGCGGCAAGCTGCGCCGCAAACAGGGGATCGTGCCTGTCGATGCAGGCATCAAAGCCCAGCTCGGCTACGGCCTGCCGGCACTTGTCTGCACCGCCGGCAATGCCCACGACGCGGGCGCCCTTGAGTTTCGCGATCTGGCCGACCATGGCGCCCACCGCGCCGGTCGCCGCGGCGACCACCACGGTTTCACCGGCCTTGGGCCGGCCTATGTCCAGCAGGCCGATGTGCGCCGTGAAGCCCGGCATGCCGAGCGCGCCCAGCGCCAGGGAGGGCCTGGCCATGTCACCCAGAGCCTGCAAATCGTTGCCGTCGCTCACGGCGTAGTCCTGCCAGCCGCTGTTGGCGAGCACCAGCTCACCGGTGCGATAGGCGGGATGCCTGGATTCGATGACGCGGCTGACGGTGCCGCCCGGCATGGTGGTGCCCAGCGCAACCGGTGGCGCATAGCCGGGCCCGGTTTTGTCCATCAGGTTGCGCATATACGGGTCCAGCGAAAGGAATTGCGTGCGCAGGAGCACCTGGCCTTGGCCCGGGCGCGGCACGGGCTCGGCCACGAGCTTGAAGTCGGACGCCACGGGCAGGCCGTGCGGGTGCGCCGCCAGGGTGATGCGCCGGTTGGTGGAGGGCTGTGGCTCAAGACTTGTCATGATGGCCTTCATGCCCTGGCCATGGCGGGAGCGGGGCCGCGACGCCAGGCCAGCAGGCCGCCCAGGGCCACCGCCACCATCGCAAATGCGGGGGCGCCGAGTGCCCCGGTCCGGTCGACGATCAGGCCGCCCGCGATGGCGCCCGTGGCAATCGCAACCTGGAAGGCGGCCACCAGCAGGCCGCCCGCGGCTTCCGCCTGGTCGGGCGCGGCGCGCACAATCCAGGTCTGAAAGCCCACCGGAAACGCGCCGAAGGCGAAGCCCCACAAGCTCACCGCCACGGCGGTGACCACGGTGGAGCTGCCGCCCACCAGCAGCGCCGCCGCCAGCACGGCGATCATCGCGCTGCCGGCGACGATGGCGTAGCGCTCGCCGTGCCCGGCCAGCCAGCCGCCCGCGAAGTTCCCGAAGAAGCCGCCTATGCCGTAACCCAGCAGCACGGCGGAAATCGCCGCCACGGGAAGTTTGGTCACGTCTTCCAGCACGGGCCGGATGTAGGTGAAGCCCGCGAAATGGCCGGATATGACCAGCAGCACCGCCAGCAGCGCAATGCGCACCGGCCCGCGCGTGAGCAGGTCCCGCAGGCCCTTCAGGCTGGCCTGGTCGCGCGGTGGCAGGGCCGGCAAGGCCGCCAGCTGCACCACAAAGGCCAGCAAGCCGACAACACCTGCCGCGACAAAGGCGCTGCGCCATCCCCAGAGGCTGCCCATCCAGGCGCCGACCGGCGCCGCGCAGACGGTGGCAATGGAGACGCCGGTCAGCACCAGCGACATCGCGCGCGGGAAGAGCCGCTCAGGCACCAGGCGCATGGCCAGCGCCGCCGCCATGGACCAGAAGCCGCCAAGCGCGACGCCCAGCACCACGCGCGCGAACAGCAGCACCGTGAGCGAGCCGGCCGTCGCGGCCAGCAGGTTGGATACCAGCAGCAGCGCGGTGAGCGCCAGCAGCACCCGCTTGCGGTCAAAGCGCGCCGTCAGCAGGGGGATGGTGGGGGCGGCCACCGCGCCGACCAGCGCCGTGGCCGTGACGGCCTGGCCCGCGGCGCCCGCCGTGACGTGCAGGTCGGCCGCCATGGCGGTCAGCAGGCTGGCCGGCAGGAATTCCGCCGTGACCAGGCCGAACACGCCCAGGGAGAGGGAGGCGACCGCCGGCCAGAGCGCGGCGGCCTCGGCGGGTGGATTTTTTGCGGGGAGTGCGCCGGCGTCCAGCGGATCCAGGCAGGCAGAACAGGAGTTGGATGACATGGGATATGAAGCCTTGAAGCCTTGTTGGAGACAGGGTTGCCAGCTTAGGCCTAGCATCGACAGCTTTCCATGGCGAAAGAGCCGAAATGCTTGACGATTCCTCCAGAACTTTCACGCCCGTCGTTCAGCCGCCCCATGAATACGGGGGCTTGCCCGCGGCCGGGCCCGATCCGCTCACCCAGGTCCTGCTGGGCCTGCGCCTGGAAGGCGTCGAATACGGCCGCTGCCTGGTGCACGCACCCTGGGCGATTTCCTTTGACGCGCAGGCCGCCGCGCGCTTTCACTTCGTCGTCAGCGGAGACTGCTGGATGCACACGCCGCAGTCCGGGTGGATGGAGTTGAAGGCCGGTGACGCGGTGCTGCTGCCGCGCGGCACGGCCCATACTCTGGCCAGCTCACCCGAGGTGCCGCCGCTGGACCTCGCGAGCTTTGACCGTCAGCGGCTGGCGGACGACATCTACCTGCTGCGCGATGCAACGCCCGCGGCGCAAACACCGTCCCACACCATGTTCTGCGGCAGCATGACCTTCAACCTCGACCCTCTGCACCCCTTGCTGGCCATGATGCCCGAGGTGATACGCGCCAGCGAGCTGGCCCAGCGCGACCCGGGCGTGCCCATGCTGCTGGAGGCCATGGAGCGCGAAGCCTCGCTCAACCGCATAGGCGCCTGCGGCATCCTGGCCCGCATGGCCGACGTGCTGGCCGCGAGCATCATCCGCGCCTGGGTGGAATGCGCCTGCAGCAACTCGACAGGCTGGATCGCGGCACTGCGCTCGCCCGGCGTGGGCAAGGTGCTGGCCGCCATCCACGCCTCGCCCGAGCAGGACTGGAGCGTGCCGGAGCTGGCAAACATCATGGGCGCCTCGCGCTCTCGGTTTGCCCAGGCTTTCAAGGAATCGGTGGGCGAAAGCCCGGCCCGCTACGTGGCCCGCATCCGCATGTTCCAGGCCCGCAACTGGATCGCGCAGGACGGCATGCGTGTCACCACGGCCGCCGACCGGCTGGGTTTCGACTCCGAGGCTTCCTTCAGCCGGGCATTCAAGCGTGTCATAGGCCACCCACCCAGCAAGGCGCGCGCTGCCGTGTGAGTGAGGCATCGCCCCGCTGTTTCATGCGAGAGGACAAACAGGATGGCAAGATTTGTGTTGGTGCCGGGCGGCTGGCACGGAGGCTGGGCTTTTGAGGCGGTCAGCCGTGCGCTGGCAGGCGCCGGCCACGAAGTCCAGGCGCTCACGCTATCCGGACTGGGTGACGAGCCCTCGCATGGCGCCAATCTCGACACGCACATCAGCGAGGTGATTCAGGCGCTTGGTGCGCACGATACGCCTGCCGTGCTTGTCGGCCATTCGTATGGCGGCATGGTCATCACCGGCGCGGCGGACCGGTACCCTTCGGGCGTCAAGGCCCTTGTTTACGTCGATGCCTATGTGCCGGACAACGGTGCCTCGCTCTGGTCGCTCACCACCCCGAACTACCGGGAGCGCTTCATCGCCGGCGCGGCCGCGGATGGCTTGTGCTGCGCACCGGCCGCCCATCTCGACAAGCGATGCCGCCCCCATCCCATGGCCACCTTTCTGCAGGCCATCAAATTGACCGGCGATTGGCGCCAGGTCCCCGGCAAAGCCTTTGTCGCGGCCTTCGGCTGGGAGGGCAGCCCCTTCGTCGCGTTGTACGAGCACCTGCGGCTCGACCCTGGATGGGCTACACATCGGCTTGAGTGCGCGCACGATGCTCCGCGGCTGGCGCCTGGAGCGCTCACGAAGATTCTCTTGAACTACGTGCAGGCCTGAACGAGCCCTTGACAGGGCGTGCGCGTATGCCGGCGGAGTGATCCCTCAGGAGCCCAGCAGGTTTCGCCGCACATGCAGCAAGTGCTCCCTGGTGCAACTGATGGCGCGCTCCAGGTCGCGGTCCGCCAGTGCATTGACCAGCTGGCGGTGTTCCGCCTGGTAGGACAGGCGCCTCTCCGGCGTCAGGCTGCGGCGTTTGAGCGCGCCCCAGTCATCCTGGTCGCGCGCCCGGTTGATCAACTGGAAAACATGGGTGACCAGGGAGTTGTGGGCCGCCAGCGCGATGGTTTCGTGCAGCCTTCCGTCCCAGACTTCGAACTCTTCCATGCTTTGGGCCGCCTCCGCCTTGTCGCAGCAGTGCAGCATCTTCGCGAAGTCGCTTTGGGAAGCGTTGCGAATCACCATCTCGACAATGCTGGGCTCGATCGCAAACCTGAATTCCATCAATTCGGCGGGACTGATATTGCTGGAAATGCCCGCCAACGCCTCGGTGATGCCAGCCGCGGCAACCGGCGCCATGGCTTGCGGCTGGAAGTCCTTGCTGACATAGGTTCCGCTTCCCACGGTCTGGGTGATGAGCCCGGCCGTTTTCAGCTGTGCCAAAACCCGCCGTACCGTGGACCTGCCGATGTTGAAAGACTCGCTGAGATGCCGCTCCGTATCAATCCGGTGCCCGGGCGCCCATTCGCCTGAATTGAGCTTGCCCAGGATTGCGTCCTTCAGTACCGCCGCGTTGTCCATTGCTTGTTCCCTTGAATGCCAAATCATAGCAAGATGGTTGGCGTGACCCGCCTTGAATCAACCCAATTTAAACCAATTAGAGAGTTTAAGCTGAGATTGGACTGCAATATTCCTAATATTGGTTCTAAAATAAACCAAGACGAGCAAATTGGGTTGATCGTCGAACCAATTGGAGTGTTATGAAAATCGGACGCGTTTCTTACCAGGGCCGGGTGCGCATGGTGCTGGTCGATGAGGCCAGCAGCAAAGTCTCTTTTGTCGGCGGAAGTTTTGCCCAGCACCTGAACCCGGTGCAGGCTGTGATCGAGCGCCGCATGACCGCTGCGGAACTGAAGCCACTCATCGAAGGTGAAGCCGGTTTTGCGGACGTCAGCTTCCTGGCCCCGGTTTCGGTGCCCGTGCGCAATATCTTCGCCGTCGGCAAAAACTACACCGAGCATGCCTCGGAGTTCGACAAGAGCGGCTTCAACGCGACCAGCGGCGCGGCGGCCATTCCCGCCTTTCCGCAAATCTTCACCAAGGCGACGACCTCGCTGGCCGGCCCGCGGGACGACATCCGCTTTGACCCGGCGCACACCAGCTCCGTCGACTATGAAGGCGAAATCGGCGTGGTGATAGGCGCGGAATGCCGCAATGTTTCCAAGGCCGATGCGCTCGGCAAGGTGTTTGGTTTTGTCGCGCTCAATGACGTGACGGCGCGGGACCTGCAGAAGAACCATGCGCAGTGGTTCCTCGGCAAGTCATTGGATACCTTCTGCCCGCTCGGCCCCTGGATATCCACCGCTGACGAGTCGCCCATCGCATCGCTCAAGGTCCAGACCTGGGTCAACGGCGAGTTGCGCCAGACCGGCGTGCTGGCCGATCTGATCTTTGACGTGCCGACCCTGATCGCGACACTGTCCAAGGCGATGACCCTGCTGCCCGGCGACATCATCGCGACCGGCACGCCCGTGGGCGTCGGCATCGGCTTCACGCCGCCCAAATTCCTGAAGGATGGCGACCTGGTTCGCGTGGCGGTGACCGGCCTGGGCGAGCTGAACAACCGCGTTCGCACACTGTGACGGCGGGGCACTCCGCGAGGAGTGCCTGCGCGGTGTTCACGCTGCGCGCATCAGGCAAGCAAAGACAAATCAATTCAATGGATGGAGACAAGAAGATGAACGACTCAAGCAGGAACCGGGCGCCCGTCGCATCGGCGGCAGTGGCGGTGATGGCTGCGATGGCGCTCTTCAGCGCCTTGCCGCTGATGGCGCAGGAGGCCTACCCGGGCAAGCCCATCACCATGGTCGTGCCCTTCCCGCCGGGCGGCGCGGCCGACATTGTGGCGCGGCCTGTCGCGGAGGCCATGGGGCGCTACCTCAAGCAGCCCGTCGTGATCGAAAACAAGGCCGGCGCGGGCGGCGGCATCGGCATGGCGCAGGTCGCCAAGGCCAGGCCCGACGGCTACAGCGTGCTGCTGGCGCTGTCGTCCATCGTCGTGCTGCCTGAAGCCGATGCGGTGCTCAAGCGCGCGCCCATGTTCACGCTGTCGCAGCTCAAGCCCATCGCGCGCTTCACCGCCGACCCGGTTGTGCTGGTGGTGAATGCCAACAGCCCGTGGAAAGACTTCAAGCAGTTCAGCGCGGCCGCCAAAGCCAAACCCGGCGGCTACTCCTTCGGCTCCTCGGGCAACTACGGCACCATGCACGTACCGATGGAGCAGCTGAAGGCCGCCACCAACACCTCCGTGCTGCACATCCCCTACACCGGTGCGGGGCCGGCGGTGGTGGCGCTGCTGGGCGGCCAGGTCGATCTTCTCGCTACCGGACCTTCCACGGTTACCAGCCACATCCAGGCGGGAAAGCTGAGGGCGCTGGCCCAATGGGGCAATGGACGCATCCCCACGCTTGCGGACGTTCCCAGCCTGAAGGAGCTCGGCATTCCCGTGACCTACTCGCAGTGGACGGGGCTGTTTGTGCCGGCTTCAACGCCCGATGCCGTGGTGGCCCGGCTGCGGGAGGCCGCGAAGTTCGCGGCGACCGACGCACGCGTCGTGCAGTCCCTGCAAACCGCCGGCACTTATATGCAGTACCAGGACACGCCTGAGTTCACCAGCTTTGTGGCCCAGGAAGCTGGTGTCATGGCCAAGGTCGTGCAGCGGATCGGCAAGCTGGAGTAAGGGTTTAAGCAGGCCTGAGTAGAGGCCTTTATGGGCGGAGCCCGCCCGCGGGTTTCGCCTCGTTTTTGAACAGCTCCACAAAAAGCCGCCGCATCCATTGGTGGGCCGGGTCGAGGTTGAAGCGGTGGCTCCAGTGCAGCGACACGGTGAAAGTGCTGCGCGGCAGGGTGTTGGACAGCAGGGCGTAGCGCTCGGTGTTGGTAAAGCGCATCGCGATGGCGCGCGGCATCACCACCGCCAGGTCGGTGCGCTCGATGATGGCGGGCAGGGCCAGAAAATGTTCCGACGTCAGCACCAGCCGGCTGTCCAGCCCGAGTTCCTGCAGGATGCGGAAGGTCTCGGAGTGCGAGCGCACGGCGACGAACTCCAGCCGCCGCAGGTCCTGCACCTTGCCTGCTTTGTGCTTCGCCGCGAGCATCGGGTGCCCGGCGCGCACCAGCACGGCATAACGGTCGCTCAGCAACTCCATGCGCTCCGTGCCGCTGACGGAGGGCAAAAAACCCAGGGCAAAGTGGATGGCACCGGTCTCCAGCGCATCGGCGATCTGGGCGTGCGGCAGCGGTGCGGTCTGCACGCGTATGCCCGGCGCTTCGCGGTGCAGCGCGGCCACCAGCTCGGGCAGCAGCCGGGCTTCACCGATGTCGCTCATGTGCAGCCGCAGCGTCATGGTCGAGCGTGAGGGGTTGAAGGCGTCGTCTTCCCGAAGCACGTCCTGGATGGACGCAATCGCCGGCTGGATCACGCTGGCCAGGCGTTCGGCGCGCAGTGTGGGGCGCATGCTGCCGCCGGTGCGCACGAACAGGGCGTCGCCGAGCGCGAGCCGCAGCCGCGTCAGGCCCTGGCTGGCCGCGGGCTGCGAAAGGCCCATGGCGTCCGCCGCGCGGCTGACGCTGCCCAGCCGGTAGACCGCCTCGAAGAGCCGAAGCAGGTTCATGTCCAGCTGGTCAATATTCATACGGTGAATTTTACGGTATACGTTTCATTGCATTGACGCATGTTGCCGCCCTTGCGAGACTTGCCTTCATTCAAGTGCCATTCAAGTTGGAGACATTCATGGATCAAGTTGTTGTGCCGGCCGCGACCCGCCAGGGCGAAGCGGTGGAGTTGGTAACGGTCAGGGAGGCGGTGTTCAGGCTGCTGCGCTCCTTCGGCATGACCTCCGTCTTCGGCAACCCGGGCTCGACCGAGCTTCCCATGTTCATGAACTTCCCGGAAGACTTCCACTACGTCCTGGCCTTGCAGGAATGTGTGGTGCTGGGCATGGCCGACGGCTACGCGCAGGCCACGCGCAACGCGGCCTTTGTGAACCTGCACTCGGCCGCGGGCGTGGGCCATGCGATGGGCAACATCTTCACCGCCTTTCGCAACCGCACGCCGCTGGTGATCACGGCCGGCCAGCAGGCGCGCTCCATCCTGCCCTTTGATCCCTTTCTCGGCTCCACGCAGGCCCCCGAGCTGCCCAAGCCTTACGTGAAGTGGAGCGTGGAGCCCGCGCGCGCCGAGGATGTGCCCCTGGCGATCGCGCGCGCTTATTACATCGCCATGACGCCGCCTTGCGGGCCGGTGCTGGTGTCCGTCCCCTCGGACGACTGGGCGGTGAAAACGCTGCCGGTCGACGCGCGCGAGGTCAGCCGCTACCTGCGTCCCGAGCCCGGCCTGCTCGCCAAAATCGGCGATGCGCTGGACACGGCCCGCGCGCCGGCCATCGTGGTCGGTGCCTCGGTCGACCGCGACGGCGCGTGGAGCGAGGCCATCGAGCTGGCCGAGCGCCACAACGCGCGTGTCTATGTCGCGCCCATGTCGGGGCGCTGCAGTTTCCCGGAAGACCATCCGCTGTGGGCCGGCTTCCTGCCGGCCATGCGTGACCGCATCGTTGAACGGCTGGCCGGCCACGACCTGGTGTTCGCCCTTGGGGCGCCGGCCTTCACCTACCACGTCGAAAGCAAGGGCGCGCACCTGCCCGACGGGGCCCGGCTGGTGCAACTGACCGAAGACCCCCAGGTCGCCGCCTGGGCGCCGACGGGGACCTCGGTGGTCGGCAGCATACGGCTGGGCTTGCTGGACTTGCTGGCCCGTCCCGCGCCCGCGCCCAGGGCGGCGCCTGCGCTGCATGTGCGGCCCGCCCGCGTGCCCGAGCCTTTGCCGGGCGAGCGCCTGCCGGTGGCCTGGGTGCTGCAGACGCTGACCGATGTGCGTCCGCGCGACAGCATCATCGTCGAAGAGGCGCCCAGCGCCCGGCCCACCATGCACGGCCACCTGCCGATTTTCGAGTCGGAAACCTTTTACACCATGTGCAGCGGCGGCCTGGGCTGGGGCTTGCCCGCGTCGGTCGGCGTGGCCATGGGAAAGCCGGGCGCGCGTGTCATCGCGCTGGTGGGGGACGGCTCCGCGATGTACGCGATCCAGGCGCTGTGGAGCGCCGCGCAGCTCGGCCTGGCCATGACCATCGTGATCCTGAACAACCGCCGTTATGCGGCGCTGCACGACTTCGCGCGCATCTTCGGCTACCGGCCCGATGAACCCGTGCCGGGCACCGAGCTGCCCGACCTTGACTTCGTCGGCCTGGCCGCGGCCCAGGGCGTTCGCGGGCTGCGTGTGGCGCGCGCCGACCAGCTGCGCCCCGCGCTCGAACAGGCTTTGCAGTCCACCGAGCCCATGCTGGTCGAAGTCGAGATTGCCTGAAGGAGACAGCAAGGCAAAAACCAAAAACAACAAACACGATTCAAAACACAAGGAGACAAAAGACATGAGCAAGATATCGATGTTGATCAATGGCGAGTCGCGGCAGGCCGCCAACGGCGCCACTTTCGAGCGCCGAAACCCGCTCGACGGCACGGTGGCCACCACCGCCCCCGCGGCGACGGTGGCCGACGCGGTAGCGGCGGTCGATGCGGCCGCCGCCGCATTTGAGACCTGGTCGCGCACCGGTCCCGGCGAGCGCCGCGCGCTGCTGCTCAAGGCGGCGCATGCGCTTGAAGCCAAGGCAGAGCAGCTGACGGCGGCCATGGCCGCGGAAACTGGCGCGGCCGCACCCTGGGCCGGCTTTAACGTGCACCTGGCCGCCGGCATGCTGCAGGAAGCGGCCGGCCTCACCACACAGATCAGCGGCGAGGTCATCCCCTCCGACGTTCCCGGCAGCCTGGCGCTGGCCGTGCGCCGGCCGGCCGGCGTGGTGCTGGGCATCGCGCCCTGGAATGCGCCGGTGATCCTGGGCGTGCGCGCCATCGCCACGCCGCTGGCCTGCGGCAACACGGTGGTGTTCAAGGGCTCGGAACTGAGCCCCGCCACGCACGGCCTGATCGTGGAGGCCTTCAAGGACGCGGGCTTCCCACCCGGCGTCGTCAACTTCATCACCAACGCACCGGCCGATGCGGCGGCCGTGGTGGAGGCCATCGTGGCCCACCCGGCCTTGCGCCGCGTGAACTTCACGGGATCGACCCGTGTCGGCAAACTGCTGGCCGCGACCTGCGCCAAATACCTCAAGCAAGCGGTCCTCGAGCTTGGGGGTAAGGCGCCCATGGTGGTGCTGGACGACGCCGACCTCAACGCCGCGGTCAACGGCGCGGCCTTCGGCGCCTTTGCCAACAGCGGCCAGATCTGCATGAGCACCGAGCGCATCGTGGTCGACAACAAGATCGCCGATGCCTTTGTCCAGCGGCTCGCCGCCAAGGCGGTGAAGCTGCCGCTGGGCGACCCGCGCAAGGGGCCGGTGGTGCTGGGTTCGGTGGTGGATGCCAGCACGGTGCAGCGCTGCAACGCCCTGATCGACGACGCGCTCGCCAAGGGCGCCAAACTGGTCTGCGGCGGCAAGGCGGAGAACACCCTGATGCCCGCAACCCTGCTGGACCATGTGACATCCGCCATGCGCATCTACCACGACGAGAGCTTTGGGCCGGTCAAGCCCATCGTGCGCGTCGACGGTGTGGAGGAGGCCGTTCGGGTCGCCAACGACAACCCCTACGGCCTGTCGGCGGCGGTGTTCGGGCGCGACGTCGCGCGCGCCTGGGAGATGGCCAACCGCATCGACTCGGGCATCTGCCATGTCAACGGGCCCACGGTGCACGATGAGGCGCAAATGCCCTTCGGCGGCGTCAAGGACTCGGGTTACGGACGCTTTGGCGGCCGCGCCGGCATCGATGCCTTCACCGAGCTGCGCTGGATCACGGTGCAGACCACGCCCCGCCACTATCCGTTCTGACAGCAGGAGACCCACCATGAAATCATTGCTCGCATCCCTCCTGCTCGCGGCCGGCCTGTGCGCGGGCCTGCCCGCGCATGCCCAGAACTGGCCGAACAAACCGATCAGGATCGTCGTCAACTTCGCGCCCGGCGGGGCGGCCGACCAGCTGGCCAGGCTGATCGCCCCGCCGCTGCACGAGGCGCTGGGCCAGCCCGTGCTGATCGAGAACAAAGGCGGCGCGGGCGGCAACCTGGGCGCCGAGTCCGTCGCCAAGTCGCCGGCCGACGGCTACACCCTGCTCATGGCGTCGGGCGGCACGGTGTCCATCAACCCGCACCTGTACACCAAGATGAGCTTCGACCCGGCGAAAGACCTGGTACCGGTGGCCTCGGTGGCCCGCGTCCCTTTCTACCTGGTGGTGCGTGCCGACAGCCCGGTCAAGGACTTCAAGGGCCTGATCGCCGACCTCAAAGCCCACCCCGGCCAGCGCGCCTTCGGCTCGCCCGGCAGCGGCAGCTCGCCGCACCTGGCCACGGAAATGATGAAGAGCGAGACCGGGACCTTCGCGGTGCACGTGCCCTACCGCGGCGCGGCACCGGCCCTGACCGACCTGCTGGGCGGGCAGATCGACTTCCTGTTTGATCCCGGCATTGCGCTCCAGCATGTGAAGACCGGCAAGCTGCGCATGCTGGCGGTCGGCAGTCCGCAGCGCGCCCCCCAGGTGCCCGAGGTGCCCACGCTCGATGAGCTGGGGCTCAAGGGTTTTGATGCCGATGCGGTGTTCGGCCTTTACGCACCCGCGGGCACGCCGCAGGCTGTGATCGACCGTGTCAATACCGAAGTCAATCGTGTGCTGAACCAGGCGGCGACCAAGGAGCGCATCCTCGCCATCGGCAACGTGGCGCTGCCGCTCAAACCCGCGGAGTTCGGCCGCAAGGGCGCGGAAGACTCCAGGCGCTTCGGCAAGCTGATCCGCGACCGCAAGATACAGGGCGACTGAGCGCGGCGGCCCTTGCCGCCAGCCTGTCGGGCTTTGTCTCTCGCACGGGCCGGCCACCCCGGTCATTGCGGCTGCGCCATGGCTGAGGGCAAGTTCTTCAGCAAACACCACCACAAAGGAATAAAACGCCATGCCTCCCCCAACCGAGCCGCAGCTGCTCGAGACCGATGTCCTGGTCGCCGGCGGCGGCCCCTGCGGCCTGATGCTCGCGAACGAACTGGGCCGACGCGGCGTGTCTTGCCTGGTGGTCGATGCCAAGCCCGGCACCGCCTTCAATCCGCAGGCCAACGCCACCCAGGCCCGCACCATGGAGCACTTCCGGCGCCTGGGTTTTGCCCACGAGATCCGCGCGCTCGGCTTGCCCGCCGACCACCCGACCGACATCGCCTACTTCACACGCTACGCGCGCCATGAGCTGTCGCGCATCAGCCTGCCCACCGCGGCCGAGGCGCAGGTCAGGATCAAGTCCATGACCGGCTCGTGGAGCGCGGCCGAACTGCCGCATCGCGTGTCGCAGAAATTCGTCGAGCAGGCCCTGCGCCGCCATGCCGAAGCCTGGCCCTCGGCCGAGCTGCGTTATGGCTGGTCGCTGGAGCGTTTCGCTGAAGAAGAAAGCGGCGTGAGCGCGAGCGTGCGCCCCACCGCCGGTGGCCCGGCGCAGGAAGTGAAGGCCAGATATCTCGTCGGCGCCGATGGCGCGCGCAGCCTGGTGCGCCGCCAGCTGGGCATCGAATGGGGCGGCGTCACCGGCATACAGCGCGAGTTCATGGGCGGAAAGATGTTTGCCGTCTACCTGCGCGCGCCTGGCTTTCTGTCGGTGCTGCGGCATCCCAAGGCCTGGATGTATGTCGCGGTCAACCACCAGCGGCGCGCCTTCATGGCCTCGGTCGACGGTGTTTCGGAGTACGCCTTCCATGCCGCGCTGCGGCCCGGGGAAGACGCCGACAACTGGACCGAGGACGACGCTCGCCGCGTCTTCGCCGAAGCCGTGGGCATGGAGCTGCCCATCGAGATACTGTCGATGGGCACCTGGTTGGCCGGCCATGCGCTGGTTGCCCAGCGTTTCCAGCAGGGCCGGGTGTTTATCGCCGGCGATGCGGCCCACCTGTTCACGCCGACCGGCGGCCTGGGCTACAACACCGCGATTGAGGACGCGGTCAACCTGGGCTGGAAGCTCGCCAGCGTTGTGCGCGGCCAGGCGCCCGCGGCGCTGCTGGACAGCTATGCGGCCGAGCGCAAGCCGCTGGCCGAACGCAACACCGGCTACGCGCGGCGCTTTGCCGATTCAGTAGGGCTGTTCGCCGCCAAGGCCGAGCTCGATGAAACCTCTGAGCAGGGCGAGGCCGAGCGCGAGCGCGCAGCCCGCTACTTCGGCGAGCACGCCAGGCTGGAGTTCAACATTCCCGGCGTCACCTTCGGCGGCCGCTACGACGGCTCGCCCGTCATTGCCGGCGACGGCGCGCCGCTGCCGCCCGATGAGCCCAACCGCTACACCGCCACCGCGAGCCCGGGAGGGCGGCCGCCGCATGCCTGGCTGGACGACGGCCGCTCGCTGTTTGATTGTTTCCACAGTGAATGGACGCTGCTCGCGCTGGGCCCGGATGCGCCTTCCACGGCCGCTTTCGAAACCGCCGCGCGAGCGCTTTCAGTCGACCTGCGCGTGGTGCGGCTGCCGCAGGCCTCGCTGCGCGAGCTGTATGAAGCGCCGCTGGCGCTGATACGCCCCGACCAGATTGTGGCCTGGCGCGGTGCGGCGGCGAGCGACGCGGCGGCCGTGCTGATGCGCGTCACGGGCCGATGACAACGCCATAACAACACAAATAAGGAGACTTGAATGAAAAACGCAATCCGCCAAATCCTCCAACTGCCGGCCGTTGCAACGGCCTTGGCGCTGCTCGCACCGGCGCAGGCCCAGACCTGGCCCAGCAAGCCTGTGCGCATGGTGGCCTCCTTTCCGCCCGGCACGCCGGGCGACGTGATTGCCAGGCTGATCCAGCCCGCCCTGCAGGCAGCGTGGAAACAGCCCGTCATCGTCGAGAACAAGCCGGGGGCGGGCGGCAATATCGCGGCCGGGGAAGTGGCCCAGGCCAGGGATGAGCACACCCTGCTGGTCGGCCCCGACACCGTGCTCACGATCAACCCGCATCTCTACAAAAAGCTGGGCTTCGACCTGCGGCAGTCGCTCAAGCCGGTGACCTACTTCGCGAGCTTTAACCAGATGCTGGTCTGCAACCCGGCCTCCGGCGTCAACACACTCGCCAGGTTCACCCAGCTTCCAGCCGGCAACACCTACGCCTCCGGTGGGCCGGGCACGCCCAGCCACATGGCCATGGAAATGCTTCTGGCGGCCACCGGCACCCGGCAGACCCATGTGCCCTACAAGGGGCCGGGGCCGGCCGCGCAGGACGTGCTCGCGGGCCATGTGGGCTGCGGTTTTATCGTCTCTTCCGTGGTGCTGCCGCATGTGCAGAGCAACCGGCTCCTGGCGATCGCCGTCTCCAGCAAGGAGCGCTCGGTGCTCCTGCCCGCGGTGCCCACGGTGGCCGAGAGCGGCCACGCCGGTTTCGACGCGACCTTCTTCGAAACCCTGATGGCGCCCGCAAGCCTGCCCGCCGCCGTCGCGGAAAAAATCCAGCGCGACGTGCGCGCCGCGCTGATGGCGCCGGCCATCAAGGCAAGGCTGGCGGAGATGGACCTGCGCGTGGAGGCCGGCACGCCGCAGGAATCCGAAAAACGCAGCCGCGAAGACTTCGCCAAGTGGGGGATGATTGCACGGCAGACACAACTCCAGCTGGACTGAGATGAAACACCCCCTGAGTCGCTTCGCGCCTTCCCCCTCAAGGGGGACGACGCCTGTGGCCGGGCCAAGCCCGTTCCACGGCGTCCGCTGGCCTTGCGCGTGCCAGTTTCATGCGATGTGGACGGCGCGCAGCGCAACAGATTACCGAAAAAAGGAGAGCCGCCATGCGCAACCTTGACCGAAACACCATCACCGAAGCCGTGCTCGCGCGCCATGCCGCGGCGGCGGACCCGCGCTTCAAACACATCTTGACCAGCCTGGTCAATCACCTGCACGCCTTCGCGCGCGAGGTCGAGCTCACCGAAGAGGAGTGGTTCAAGGGCATTGAGTTCCTCACGCGCTGCGGCCACATCACCGACGACAGGCGCCAGGAGTTCATCCTGCTGTCCGACGTGCTGGGCTTGTCGATGCTGACGGTGGCGATGAACAACGACAAGCCGGCTGGCTGCACCGAGGCCACGGTATTCGGCCCCTTCCATGTGGAGGGCGCGCCGCACTACGAACTCGGCGCGGACATCGCCAACGGTGCGCGCGGCATCCCTTGCCTGGTTCGCGGCACGGTGCGCGGCGCGGCGGGGGAGGCGGTGCCGGGCGCCCACATCGATGTCTGGCAGTCCGACGAAGAAGGCCTGTATGACGTGCAGCATGCGGAGATCGACCATGCGCAGGCGCGCGGAACCTTCAATGCCGATGCCAAAGGGGGCTACCACTTCCGCTCCATCCTGGCCGTGCCCTATGCCATACCGCATGACGGCCCGGTCGGCGACCTGCTCAAGGCGGCGGGCCGCCATCCGTGGCGGCCCGCCCACCTGCACTTCATGATCAAGGCCGAGGGCTATGAAACCCTGATCACCCATGTGTTCCGCAGCGACGATGCCTACCTCGACTCGGATGCCGTGTTCGGCGTGCGCCAGTCCCTGGTCGCCGACTGGAAGCCCCAGCCCGACGGCAGCTACCTTGTCGAATACGACTTCGTGCTCAATCCGTCCCGGCCATGAAGGAGTTCATCTACAACGGCCAACCCTCGCGCGTGGTGTTTGGTGCCGGCGCGCTCCAACACCTGGAGCGGGAAATCGAATTGCTCGGAGCGCGCAAGGCGCTGGTGCTGTCCACGCCTGAGCAGCGGGAGCTGGCGCAAAGGGTGGTCGACCGCCTTGGGAGCCGCGCCGCCGGCATTTTCGCCAGGGCCGTCATGCATGTGCCGATAGAGACGGCACGCGAGGCGCGCGAAGAGGCGCGCCGGCTGGGCGCCGATTGCGCGATTGCCATCGGCGGCGGCTCCACCACCGGCCTGGGCAAGGCCGTCGCGCTGGACTCGGGCCTGCCCATCCTGGCCATCCCCACCACCTACGCCGGCAGCGAAATGACGCCCATCTACGGCATCACCGAGGCCGGCTTGAAAAAGACCGGAAGGGATGCGCGCGTGCTGCCGCGCACGGTCATTTACGACCCGGCGCTGACACTGACTTTACCTGTGGCGCTGAGTGTGACCAGCGGCATGAATGCGATAGCGCACGCCGCCGAAGGCCTGTATGCCCAGGACAGCAACCCGGTGATGGACCTGATGGCCGAAGAGGGCATACGCGCGATCGCGCAGGCCTTGCCCGGAATTTGCCGGCGTGCCGATGACATGGGCGCGCGCGGCGAAGCGCTGTACGGCGCCTGGCTTTGCGGCAGCGTGCTGGGCAACGTGGGCATGGCCTTGCACCACAAGCTGTGCCACACCCTGGGCGGCAGCTTCAACCTGCCGCACGCCGAAGTGCACACCGTCGTACTGCCCCAGGCGATGGCCTTTAACGCAGAGGCCGCGCCCAGGGCCATGGCCCGTATCGCACGCGCTCTTGGGGCCACGGGCCGCGGCAGCGCCGCTGCGGGGCTGTTTGACCTGGCCCGCGACAACGGTGCGCCGGTGGCGCTCAAGGACATAGGCATGCAGGCCTCGGACCTGGACCGCGCGGCCGACCTCGCCGTGCAAAACCCCTACTGGAACCCGCGCCCCATTGGGCAGGCGCAGCGCGGCGAGATCCGGCAATTGCTGCAGCGCGCTTATGAAGGCGTCCGGCCGGATTGAGTGGCTGTCTTTGCGGCGATAGAGTCGCCGAGCAGCACGCGGGTGGTTTCCTGGTTCAGAATCACACCCATGACAAGCCCCAAATTGCTCATCGAAGTCGCGGACGGCATCATGGCCGTCTCTTTGAACCGCCCCGACAAACTCAATGCCATCGACAACGAACTGGCCCGCGCGCTGCTTGGCGCGATTGAGCAGGCCGCGCGCGACGACAAAGTCAGGGTGCTGCTGCTGCGCGGCAATGGCCGGGCGTTTTGTGCGGGCAGGGATGTCAGCGCACCGCCCACGGAAGACGACCTGGTGCTGGTGCAGGCGGTGGCCCAGGCGCTGGTCTCATTGCCCAAGCCGGTTGTCGCTGCTGTCCATGGCTGGACCGTGGGCGCCGGCTTCGAGTGGATGCTCAATGCGGACATCGTGCTCGCGGCGGAAAGCGCACGCTTCAAGCTGCCCGAGGCATCGTTGGGGGTGTTTGTGACCGGCGGATTGACGGCGACGCTTCCCGCCTATGCGGGTCTTGCGCGCGCAAAGGCGCTGATGCTGCTGGGCGAGGAGTTTTCGCCCGTGCAGGCGCAGGCCTGGGGACTGGTCTGGAAAGTGGTTGCCGATACCGAACTCGAATCGGCGTCGCGGCAGACAGGCGCGAAGCTGGCGGCGCTTTTGCCGGAAGTTGCCGCCCGCTTTAAACGGGTCCTCAACGAAACCGGGCTTCGCCGCTTTGAGGAGGCTATTGCGCTGGAGAATGAGGCGCAACGGGCGTTGGGAGGCCAGGCCGAGGCTGCCTGAGCGCAGATCTCCCTGCAGGGGGAGGGAGTTCAACACTTACAGTGCCGCGACCAACTCAGGCACAGCCGTGAACAGGTCAGCTTCCAGGCCGTAGTCGGCCACGCTGAAGATGGGCGCTTCGGGATCCTTGTTGATCGCCACAATGACCTTGCTGTCCTTCATACCGGCCAGGTGCTGGATCGCGCCGGAAATGCCGGCGGCGATGTAGAGCTGCGGTGCAACGATCTTGCCGGTCTGGCCCACCTGCCAGTCGTTGGGGGCATAACCCGCATCGACGGCGGCACGGCTCGCACCCAGGGCCGCGCCCAGCTTGTCGGCCAGCGGCGTCAGCACTTCGCTGAACTTCTCGCTGGAGCCCAGCGCGCGTCCGCCCGAAACAATGATCTTGGCGGCCGTGAGTTCGGGGCGGTCGCTCTTGGCGATCTCCGAACCCAGGAAGCTCGACTTGCCGCTGTCGGCCACGCCGGCCGGCGTTTCAATCACGGCCGAGCCGCCCGTGGCGGCCGCCGCGTCAAAGCCCGTGGTGCGCACGGTGATGACCTTGGTCGCGTCCAGGCTTTGCACGATGGCAATCGCGTTGCCGGCGTAGATGGGGCGCTCAAAGGTATCGGCGGCATCAACCTTGGTGATGTCGGAGATCTGGCCCACGTCCAGCGTCGCGGCCACGCGCGGGGCGATGTTCTTGCCCGAGGCGGTGGCGGGAAACAGGATGTGCGAGTAGTTGCCGGCAATGGCCACCACCTGGGCGGCCATGTTCTCGGCCAGGCCGTGGGCGAAGTGCTCGCCTTCGACGTGGATCACCTTGGCGACGCCGGCAATCGCGGCGGCGGCCTTGGCGGCGGCTTCGGCGCCCTTGCCGGCCACCAGCACGTGGACCTCACCACCGCCCAACTTGGCGATGTGGGCGGCAGCGGTCACGGTGTTCAGGGTCGCTG